>Ga0183095_10803_pt1 | contig 56272 bp, 50 predicted proteins | sample BioMet4_FD_130346 | JGI IMG/M metagenome (GOLD analysis project Ga0183095, IMG submission 130346) | Microbial communities from bioreactor (seeded with sewage sludge) at LBNL, California, USA - Biofuel metagenome 4 (v2) (version 3) | ecosystem: Engineered > Bioreactor > Anaerobic > Unclassified ...
ATACGAAATTGGAGTCTAACCCTCTCACAACTCTCGATTTATTTTGAGGGTAGACTCAATCACGCTTTAAATTTATGATACAATTTTAGGAGCTACTGGATGCTGACACAGAATTTTGAACACTCCCGAAAAAATTGATATAGAAATCGCTCTCTTTTAATTCTTTTTCTTTTATCGCGTAATTTTTCTTTTTCTTTGGTATGAGTCTATTTACTACAATTGAACAATTACAAGCGTATCTAATCAAATTTTTTACGGCTTTGTTGGAAGATTTGTGCAAAGAATTTTATGCGGAAAAAGACTTTAAAACGCAAAAAGCAAGCAAAAACAAAACTTTTAAACGTTAATTCACATACCATAAAACGATACGGACGACATGATTTTGGAGTAAAAAGTTTACATTCAAAAAAATTTTGTATACTAATAAGTATAGTCATCTTAATATATATGAACGAAGTGAATATATATTAAGAGATTATAAGTAATTAGATACTTCTTGAGTATACTCATATGTTGTAGTCTAGTTAATATATAAAATAATAATATATTTTAATTTATTACAATTGACTAAGTTTTAAGAACTTAAAAGTGATGTATATCTATTAGTAATATGATTTGATATATCAAGGGCTATAAAATAAATGTTATTTAATCAAATATTTAATTTATTGAAAACAAAAAAAGATTTCCAAGAACTTGATTTTGAATATTTAGGAGAATGAAAATGCTAAAATTTAATATATTAGTTTGTTTATTTTTTACATCTACACTAATGGCAGGTGTTGAAAGTCAAAATAGCACAGCATATCAAGAGTGTGTGAAAATCAATCAAACAAATGCTATTGTTGGTAATTGGGGAAGTAGAAGTATGGGTGGATCAACAGGTACTTATGTATCATTAATTACTTTATCTTTACAAGACATTAATCTAGAAGGCAAACAAATTCCTAAGGGAGAAGTAAGTATTTATAAAGTTTGTCAAAAGGCTTTAAAGACTTATGATAACAAAAATAATCATTTCATTTTAGGTTTAAATAAAATAGTCAAGCAAGAAAATGAACTAGGAAACTTGGTTGTTTTTACAACATTAGAAGAATTATCAAAGTATCAATAAAATTTAGAAAATATATTACTAACTCTATAGAGTCTTAAACTATGACGATTTTTTAATGGGGAGCAGGTAAAAAAATGACGATTTCAATAACTGAAAGAGAACTAAAAAAGCTAGTAAATACCGCATTAGTAGGTGTTTTGAATGATTTAGGATTGAAAAAAAAGGAGAAGAGGTTAAATTCCCCCTCTGCCCGACACCTAATTATCAAATAAATTTTCATTTATTTCAAAAATAAACATTAAACACTCATTATGGTCATGATATAATCAAAATAACATATGACAAGCAGAGAGGTGAAATTATGACGATTACACTAGATGAAAGCGAACTTAAAAAGCTCGTAAATAACGCAGTTGTAGGCATTTTAGACACTTTAAGGATGGCAAAAAAAGAAGGAAATTTTGAATCCCTTCCTCTCTGCCAGTCTTCCCTTTTACTGCATCTCATTTCTGAGTTTTCCATATTTATCGCATGCAATTGAGAGATTTTGCTCGCAGGCACTTTTGTAAAGTTCTAAAGCTTTATCGAGGTTTTTAGCCACTCCTTGTCCATTACGATACATAACACCTAAGTTATAACAGCTCTTTTCATACCCTTCATTGCAGGTTTTTTGGAACAATTCAAACGCCTTCGTATAATCTTTTTGAACACCTTGCCCTTTGTAGTACATGAGAGCCGTGCTGTAACAGCCTCTTGTGTGAGCACTTTCACACGATTTATAAAAAAGAGTAAATGCTTTTACGGCATCTTTGGCAACACCTTCGCCTGTGTCATACATGATGCCAAGATTGTAACAGCCATCTGAAAAACCGCCATTACATGACTTTGTAAAAAGTGAAACGGCTTTTGCATCATCCTTGTAAACGCCAAGCCCTGAGTCGTACATATTGGCAAGGTTATAACACGCTTCGGCGTTATCAGCCTCGCAAGCATTTTGAAAAAACGTAGCGGCAGTGCCGTAGTCACTCTTCTCATATGCATTTAATCCATTCGTTAGATCATCGGCATACGAAAGCGGTGCTAAAAGCGCTAAAAAAGATAAAAGTTGTAAAAATTTTTTCATGGTAGCTCCTTATTTGTATTTTCCTTGATAGGTTATTTCATCAAACAGTAACTCTTCCATCAGCTCTGGGAAAGAACGCATTGTTAAAAAAATGGCCATATTTTTTGCAATAAACATTGGGTTATTAGCATTGGTAATGGCTTGAATGAGAGATTCTTGATCGGCTTTGCTGTAATGGTGAATAGAGTAAATAAAGTCTTTGATATTCTCTTTAGCGACAGCGTCCGTAAAGCGTTTGGGGTACTGCGCTTGCAGGATTTCAAAATTCCAAATGGTTTGAGAGAAAATATCGCGCATGCTTTGACTGAAAAGAAACTCTTCAAAAACTTTTTTCATGTCAAAGTCAATAATCAGGCTCGGCTTAGAATCACCGATAAAATAGATATTGTCCCGCTGAATCAAACCACCGTAAATATTTTTTTCTTGATAGGCATGCTCAACAAAAACCGCTCGTTTGCCAAGGCGTTTGGTCACAACTTCACTGCTTTTCAACAATTTCCACGAAAAGGCTTGGTAGGCTTTTGGGTCTTTAGTGTTCTTTAAAATATCTTCTTTGATCACGTCTTGATAGATTTTATCAACACTATTTTCGCCTATGACTTGATTATTATTCTTTTCATCTTTGCTACCGCATCCGCCAAGGAAGCATAAAACAATTAAACATGTCATGACATATCTTAGCATCACCTGACTCCTTTAAATTCAACTTTACTTCATTGTATAACGGCTTAACTTAAAGCAATAGATGCCAAAAAAATTAGGCGATAAAGTCTTTACATGTAAAGAGAGAGGAAAGCTCTACTAAGCCGTTCTAAGCGTTATTTACAACCTCTAATTGGTGTTTAATCAATGACTTAATTCCACCACTTTCTAAGATATTTAGTACATACTCTGAGAGAGGTTCAGCCGTTGCAATCAGACCTTGTTCACCGCTAATTGTACCACTTTGAAAATCGATACTCAAAGCATCATTCATGTGTATGAGTTTTGAGATATTCGGACAGATCAAAAGAGGAACACCGAGGTTAATGGCGTTGCGGTAAAAGATGCGTGCAAAGGACTCTGCAATGATCGCACCCACGCCAACCGCTTTAAGGGTAATGGCGGCATGTTCACGACTACTGCCGCACCCAAAGTTCGTCCCTGCAACGATAAAATCACCTTTTTTAACTTTTTTAGTAAAATCAGGATCAGCCCCAAACATCGCGTATTTTGCGACATCTTCCACATCGGTGAACTCCACAAAACGCCCCGGGTAAATCTGATCGGTATCGACATTTTTTCCAAAGACAAAGGCGTTGCCACTGAGTAATTTTTGCATTTTTTATCCTTTACATGTAAAGAGTAGGATCGACGATCTCGCCCATCAACGCGGCTGCTGCAACCGCTGCGGGAGAACCTAGAAAAATCTGCGCTTTGGTGTCACCCATACGCCCCGGAAAGTTACGATTGGTCGTGGTGATGCAGGTCTCACCTGAGGCAATCATCCCCTCATGCGTTCCCAAACACGCCGCACACCCAGGGGTCACAAAGGTCGCCCCCGCTTCAATCAACGTTTTCACATACCCTTTTTCCATCGCTTCAAGTAAAACGCCTTTGGAAGCAGGGACAATGACAAAACGTGTGCGAGAAGCCACTTTTTTGCCCTGAAGAATGTGCGCGGCAATGCCGATGTCATCAGCCCTGCCACCCGTGCATGAACCCAAATACGCTTGGTCGATGTGACGACCGATAAACTGAGTTAGATCAAAGACATTATCCACGCTTGAAGGAGCGGCAAGTTGCGGTTTGAGGTGACTCACATCAAAGCTCACTTCATCCGCGTATTTAAAATCTTCATCGGTGTGGTAAATCTCATAAGGGCGCGTCACTTTTTCGTTTAAAAATGCCATCGTGATCGCATCAGGCTGAATGTAACTGGCTTTGGCGCCCATTTCGGTGCTCATATTGCACAGCGCCATACGCTCTGAGATGCTCAGATGCTCCAACATCGAACCGCCAAATTCAACCGCTTTATACACGGCATAATCCGCTCCAAGCGCGCCAATGGCATGCAAAATGGCGTCTTTGGCATACACGCCTTTGGGAAGTTTGCCCTCAAAGTTGATCTTGATGATTTCAGGCACTCGAAACCACAGCTTCCCTGTCGCTAAAATGATTGCCAAATCCGTGGCGCCCACACCCGTTCCAAACGCACCAAATGCACCATGCGTCGTTGTGTGCGAGTCTGTGATGACGACGATTTCACCCGGATACGCCAAGCCTTTATCAGCTAAGACTTGGTGGCACACCCCTTGGTCGATGTCCATCAAAAGATCAATGCCTTGATCCCAACAAAACTCTCGAAACTGCTTTTGATTTGCAGCTTGGGTGATCGTGGAAGCGGGAGCATAATGGTCTAAAAACATGATAACACGGCTTGGATCATGTACCTTTGTACCGCCCATTTCAAAAAACGAGCGCAAGGTTTGCAGGTAGAGATCGTTAATACCTGCCATATCGATTTCACAGTTGATAATCTCACCGGTCTTAACACTCTCTTTACCTGCTTTTTTAGCTAATAACTTTTCAATCGCATGCATCACTTATCCTTTCTTTTTTTCTTTACATGTAAAGGTAAAACGTCTCTGTTTTCTCAAATTTTACTGTCCCGTAAAAACAAAATCAACGCTTTACTTCAATTGCTCTTCAAACCTTTACATGTAAAGAAAACTTGTAACATCTTTAAATACTTTGATACCAGTAAAACCAACCACTTTCTTGAAAAGATAGCCTTGTCATGCTATACTAAATAAAACAGTCTATTAAAGAGCATCCTATGATCAATCTTAAAAAAATACAAATGTTACCCGCGCGTGAACAGGTAGCCTCCATACTACGCTCTTCAATCCTTTCTGGTGGCATCAGCAAAGGTCAATCTATCACGCTTGATAGCGTTGGTGAACAAGTTGGCATGTCTCGCACACCTGTGCGCGAAGCGTTTCAAATCCTTGCAAATGAAGGACTTTTAGAGCTGCGCCAAAACCGCTGCGCCATCGTTAAAGGTATCTCTGAAGAAGCCATTAAAGACCACTACGAGATGCGCATCTTGCTTGAAACAGAAGCACTTCGTAGAGCATGTGAACACATGAATGACGAAACACTTAAAGCAATCCAAAGTGTCAACAAACAAGGTCAACGTGCAAAAGATGCTGGCGACACCGAAGCGTACAACCTTGCTAACCAAGCATTTCATATGACCATTTGGGAAGCCGCTGATAGTGAAAAACTCAAATCGTTTCTCTCTCTTCTTTGGAATGGCCTCTCCATGAACCGTCTTGTAACGGCGCAAGAGTACGCAGGTATTTCACTTGCTGATCATAACAAAATTGTTGAACAACTCACTCAAAAAGATTATGCTGGAGCTTGTGAAACGATGCGTCAACATATCATCTACAGCATGAACAGCACTCTTTCTAATTTTAAATAACAAAAAGGCGCTTAATACGCGCCTTATTTTTTCTAGCTTTTTGCAATCATCGAAACAATATGCTTTGAAGTCTTTGCAAGTGCTTCCTCTTTACGCTTATGAAACGTTACTTTATTGGCTTCAAAAAGGTTATTTCCCTCCGTATCAATTGAGATAATAAGCGGTCCAAACTCTTTGACTTTGAGGATCCAAAAAGCCTCAGGCATTCCAAATTCTGGCCACTCTTTTGCTTCTATTTTTTCCACTTGTTCAGCAGCGACAACACCGCACCCTCCAGGAAAAACTGCATGAACCGCCGTGCTCTCTTTACAACCCTCAGCCGTTTTTGCCCCCATACCACCTTTACCAATGACAAGTTTCACACCCGTCTTAGCTAAAAACTCTTTTTCATAACGCTCCATGCGCATACTGGTGGTTGGTCCAATGGAAACCATCTCCCAGCCACCCTCAACATCTTTCACAATAGGCCCTGCATGAAAAATAGCAATGCGATCCATCGGTAATTTTGGCATGATCCCTTCAGCGATGATTCGCCTATGTCCCTCATCTCTACACGTAACAAGCGTTCCACTTAAATAAACAATGTCACCGACTTTAAGCGATTTGATGGCTTCATCTGAAATGGGGGTTGTTAAAATCTTTTTCATAGGCTCACTCCTTTATGCGAAACAATTTCATAGTTCATATGTTCATCAAAACGAATCACGCCATGGCGATTTGCCCAACAGCCTATGGTCACACCGACACCAAGGACGGAAGGATGATGTGCCATACCTTCAATGTGAACTGCCATGACGCTATTTTTTCCAGAAATTCCTTGAGGTCCGAGTCCTATATCATTAAGCCCTTTTTCAATCGTTCTTTCCATTTCTGCCGCTTTAGGATGAGGATTATGTGTACCAACAGGGCGGAGCATCGCTTTTTTAGAGAGCAGTGCCGATGAATTGGAACAGGTTCCGATGCCAATACCAACAATCAAAGGAGGGCACGCATTGATACCCCAATTAACAACCGTATCGAAAACAAATTGCATCGCCCCTTCATAACCCGCAAGCGGAGGTAAAACGATGCTTCGTCCAGGAAGCGAACATCCACCGCCTGCTTGATAGACTTCTATCTCCACAATGGTACTATCATCCACGATTTCCCATGTGATATAGGGAACATCCGTACCGACATTCGTACCTGTATTAACTTCATCAAAAACCTCGACAGAATTGAGCCTAAGGGGTGCACTTTTAGTTGCAAGAATCGTAGCCTCTTTTAAAATTTCCCTTAGTTGTCCCAAATACGGAAATTTAGCGCCTGTTCTGACAAAATATTGAATGACACCCGTATCTTGGCAGGTGGGACGGCTCAGTTTCTTTGCTTTATCCATATTTTCAAACATCACATCGTAAATGGCTTTTGCCAAAGGCTGTTCTTCTTGAACTCTAAGCTCCTTGAGTTTTGCCATCACATCATCAGGGAGCTCTTTGGAAACCATATCCACAAACTTCCCTAACGTTTGGATCATCATCTCTTTTTTATCAAGTACAAACATCATTTTATCCTTTACATGTAAATCATATTTAGAGAAAAATCAAAACACCGACTAAAAGTACCGCCATAAAAATTGCCGCAAAAATAGCACCTAGCGCCCACCATTTTCCTTGTGAAATATAACCGGCCCCATACCAAATAGGGGAAGGTCCAGTACCATAAGGAGTGATAATTCCCATCAAACCAATCGTGCTAGTGAGTAAAATCATAAAGGTCATCAACTGATCAGGTGGAATCAGTTTTGCCGCAATCACAATGAAAATAGGCAATAATGCTGTCGTATGCGCCGTTAAGCTGGCAAAAAAGTAATGTAAAAGGAAGAAAAGCACGATCATTGAGACCATCAACATTATGGGGCTGAGTCCTGAAAGATAAACTTCAGTCCCTTTGCCCATCCATGCTAAAATACCTACATTTTTAAGTCCTGAGGCTAATGCCACAAGTGTCGCAAACCAGACTAAAATATTCCATGCAGGTTTATTACCAATGACATCATCCCAAGAGACGACATTGGTTAAGACCATCAGTACGGTGATAGAAATCGCGGCGATTGTTGCATCAACATTGAGTTCTTTACCAAAGATCCAAAGAATGAGCGCAAGAAATGCGAATGAGCCCATTAAAATTTCTTTTAACGAAATACTGCCCATCTTTTTTAACTCATCTTTTGCCCAGGCAGGTGCTTCAGGAGACTGTTTTTGAGTGGGTGGATAAATCCAATAAACCAAAAGCGGTGTGACAAGAAAAAGTGGTAACATGAGGGGTACCATTATTTTCGCCCATGCTCCCCATGTTATAGAGATATTGGCGCCTTTTGCAATGAGATCAATGGCAAGAAGATTGGGAGCAAGTGCTGTGAGAAACATGGAGCTTGTCACACAAGTAGCCGTCATTGCAATCCATGTGATGTATGCACCCATTTTACGAGGTTCATGATCAGGTGTCGAATTGAAAATGATGGGAATGTTAATCGCGATAGGAAAAATTGTTCCACCACCACGTGCCGTATTTGAAGGCATAAAGGGTGCTAATACGAGATCGGCAAACGCTACTGCATAACCAAGACCTAGTGAGCTTTTACCCATATAGCGAATCATGATAAGAGATATTCTTTTCCCTAAACCTGTCTTTTGATAGCCCATTGCAAACATAAATGTAGCGAAAATCAACCAAATTGTGGAATTGGAAAACCCTGAAAGTGCCCATTTAACATTGTCGGCTGGTGTTTTACCTGCAAGTCCTATCAAAGCCATGAGTGAAACACCTATAAGTCCTACCAACGCAGCAGGAACAGGCTCAATAACAAGACCAACAATCACAGCTAAAAAGATTGCCATGTAATGCCATGCTTGAATAGTAAGACCTGTGGGAATAGGAGAAAACCAGACAATCAGTAAAACCAAGACAGGAACGAGTATCGAAATGATCCGCTTCGACATTGAAAAACCTCCGTATGATAAATTTTCGATAGTGATCAAAGACTTTGTTATCTAAAAATTAGGAAATAAATCATTATGAGCAACCTTAATCGTTCAATACTTAGCACTTACTATTACGTTCAAAAAAGTTTGTTCCACATATGTGATATTTTATTACATATCATTTATTACAAGATTGTAGATAGAGTCCGCTTAAAAAACTATTAATGTATGGTGATCAAAAGGATTTCAATATTAACCGTTTCAAAATATTCTCTTTTCTATTAACATAAAATTTAAACTTTTTCCCTATAATTACTTCAATACTATCTACAAGAAAGAAACAAACGCATGTCAAAAGCCCTTACAGAGCGCCAAATCGTCTTAGTCCTTGCGTCTTTATCGGCAATTACACCTCTGGCGATTGATATGTATTTACCTTCATTTCCAGCCATTGCGACAGATCTTCATACAAGCATTCCTAATGTTGAATTTAGCCTTAGCCTCTACTTTTTTGGTATGGCAATGGGACAGCTTTTGGGTGGACCTATTTCCGATGCTTACGGCAGACGCCCTATGGTTATGATAGGATTGATTGTTTTTGGAATGAGTAGTTTATTACTCTCCATTACCAATCAAATCGAAATTTTTTGGATTCTTCGAGCCCTTCAATCTTTTGGAGGTGGTGTTGCTACCGTCAATGTCTCTGCCACAGTTCGAGACATGTTTAATGGGAAAGAGAGCGCACGTATTTTTTCATTAATTGCGATGGTAATGCTCATGGCACCACTGTTAGCACCGACACTTGGCGCATTGATTCTTAAATTTTTTGAGTGGGAAACGATCTTTTTAATCCTTGGATTTTATACACTTTTTGCCCTAATTTTTTATCTATTTCGTTTTCCAGCCATCAAACAAATACGTACTAAAATTACTCCCATTCAAAACTATAAAGCCGTTTTAAGCCACAAACTTGCGATGGTTTTCATTGTTTCACAAATTCTCTGTACTTCTGGTATGTATACGTTCATCACCTCTTCTTCATTCGTTTACATGGAACATTTTCATGTCAGTGCAAGCCGATTTTCACTTTTTTTTGGTATTAATGTATTGATGATGATGATCTGTGGAAGGCTTAATGTTTGGGTCGTGAAACGAAAAGATCCTTTGCAGCTCTTGCGTTTTGGAGTTATCATACAAGCCATTGTTGGTATTATGTTATTCGTATTGCATGATGCAGATTTATTTGTTATTTTCCCTTTAGTAGGACTCTATGTCGGTATTCTAGGATTTGTGTTTGGAAATTCTGTCTCCTTAACGTTAGAGTTTTTCCCAACTATTAGTGCATCAGCCAATGCCATTATTGGCGTTTTACAGTACAGTGTGGGAGCACTCATGGGCTTTATCGCAAGCTCTTTACACGATGGTACACTCTTACCTATTATGGGCGTGATGATGGTGGTCAGTTTGTGCGGAGCAACACTTTTACTTTGGGGTAGCAAGGGTTACATTCCCCATCATAGTGGTTAAAGAGAAGAAAATTCTTCTCTTTACGTCACACTATTGTGCCGCTTTTTTTGCTTCACTGATCCAGCCTTGGAAGAGTGTGTCGTGTGCTTTGATCCACAATGATGCATGATGCTCAATCTCTTTTTCACTCTTTTCACCTTGGCTGATCATCATATTTTCTGCACTTATATCATGAATATCTAATTTCGCAATTTCAAATAATTTAGCAGCAGCAGGATTTTGTGCTGCAAGATTGCCATTGGCTACAATATGCGTTGTATTGGCGCTAAAACCATAATTTTTACCATCTGGTAATGCCGTATCTATCTGATCAGGGTCAGCACTCTTGGTGACTTGAAGCCATATGGTATCTTTGCCAGGCACTAAAACACCACTGACCCAATACGGAGTCCACGTATAGTATAAAATCGGTTTACCTTGTTTGTATCGCGCAATCGTTTCAGCAATAATCGCTGAATATTCGCCTTGATTGTGTTTAATCGTATCACGAAGGCCAAAGGCATCGAGTTGGTATTCAATCGATCTTTCACATCCCCAACCAGGATTACATCCTGCTAAATCTGCTTTGCCATCATTATTGCTATCAAACAACTTCGCAATTTTGGGGTCTTTAAGGTCATTGAGGTAGGTGATATGGTACTTTTCCGCTGTCTTTTTATCGATTAAATAGCCTTGTGCATTTCCTGAAATAAACGTTCCTTTACGAAACATGACTTTTTCACCACCTACTTTTTCAAACATTTCATCATGCAGAGGTATCCAATTGACAGTCGTATAGTAAATTTCATTCGACTCCTTATTTTGAGCAATCGTCTGATAAATCACGGCATACGCCACTTCATCAATCGGTAAAACATCGTACCCTAACGCTTTGAGTGCTTCATTGATAATAATCGTTTGAAACTTTTCCTCAGCAATGGAGCTATGCATTGGATGTACTTTAATGCCCTTTCCCGGTAAATCTGCTGCAACACTTGCAACGCTTAGAAACAGACAACACGCTATGCATATTAGGCTTCTTTTAAGTAGTTTTTTCATGTTTTTTCCTCTGTTTGGCAAAAAGGTCGTATAAAAAGCCCAAAGGTCCTTTTTGATACCATCCAATATGCGCGTTTACCAAATCTTTCTCACCCAATGCTTGCGTGATGCGATCTAACACGATGGCTAAGAGCACAATGCCCACACCACCAATAGACGCCAATCCCATATCAAGCCTTCCAATACCTCGAAGTACCATCTGTCCAAGGCCTCCTACGGCAATCATGGAGGCAAATACCACCATCGAAAGCGCTAACATCAACGTTTGATTGATGCCTGCCATAATGGTTGGCATCGCAACGGGGAGCTGCACTTTAAAAAGCATCTGCCAAGGCGTCGCTCCAAAACTGCGCGAAACTTCGACCAAATCTTTAGGCACTTGCCTAATGCCAAGATTGGTAAAGCGAATCAAAGGCGGAAGGGCAAAAATGATCGTTACAACCACACCCGGAACATTTCCGATGCCAAAAAGCATCACCACCGGAACCAAATAGACAAACGCGGGCGTCGTTTGCATCGCATCCAAAATCGGTCGCATGATCAGTGAAAACCGATCATTGTTCGCAACCAAAATGCCGATGGGAATACCAATCACTAAACAGAAAAAGACGGAGGTAAAGACCAAAGAGAGGGTTATCATCGCTTCACTCCACGCGCCAATCAATCCAATGATGATGAGAGAGATAAACGTACCAATCGCAATTTTACGCCCTGCAAATTGCCACGCGAGAAGCGTTACAACGACAATAAAAACGGTGGCAGGAATGGAGCTAAAAAAATCTCCAATCGTACGTAACACCAGATCAATCGGAATACGAATGGATTGAAAAACATCACGAAAATGCGCAACGGTCCATGTTAAACCCGATTCCACATAACGATCTAGAGGAATAAAGGTCTCTTTAAACGGATGCAACCAGTCAAACGAAACATCAAGCGGTGCTGAAGATGAATCATTTAACCAATCTGTTTGTGTGGAAGGAGCTATTTCCCACGGATTTTCTATTTTCTCACTCATTGTCATCCTCCCCTTGGTAGTCCAATGCTTTTAAAAGGGTCGCTTTTGAAATGGCGCCGATATATTTTTGGTTTTTATCAACAACGGGTACAGAGCAGGGTGTACTTGCAACAATGCCGACAATGTCATTAAGATAAGTCGCTCCATCGATGATAGGAATCTCTTTTAAAAACGCCACATCAATGCTTTCACGTTTGGATTTAGAACGCAGACTATCGACCGATACCACGCCCAAAAAGTGTTTTCTACGATCAACGATATAGGCAAACTCACGATCATTATCCCTCAAAGTCTGAAGCGCCATCAACGTTCCTTGACCATCTTTTTGAATGATGGTGACTTGCTTCGTACTGGCAATGTCTTTAGCCGTAATCACACCACCCACATTCACACCTTTAAAGAAGGAGTGTACGTATTCGTTGGCGGGATTTTTTAAAATCTCATCGGGCGTACCGATTTGTATCACCGATCCGCCTTGCATAATGGCGATGCGATCACCTAGTTTCATCGCTTCATCTAAATCATGGGAGATAAAAACGATGGTGCGCTCTTGTTCACTTTGAAGTTTGAGCAGTTCATCTTGCATCTCAGACCGAATAAGTGGATCAAGTGCCGAAAAGGCTTCGTCCATTAAAAGCACATCGGGATTATTAGCAAGCGCTCTTGCCAAACCCACGCGCTGTTGCATACCACCACTGAGGGAATCTGGATACGCATGAATATAATCCAAAAGACCGACTCGCTCCAACGCTTCTTTGGCTTTGATGTAACGCTCATCTTTAGGCATACCACAAAGTTCCAATCCAAAAGAAGCGTTATCCAACACGTTAAGATGGGGCAAAAGGGCGAAGGATTGAAACACCATGCTCATCTTAGCTCTGCGCACCGCTCTGAGTTCTGCGTGATTCATAATGGCAATATCTTCACCATCGATCAAAATCGAACCGCTTGAGGGCTCAATGAGGCGGTTAAAGAGCCGAACCAATGTCGACTTGCCTGAACCTGATAAACCCATGATGACAAAGATTTCACCTTTGTATATTTGAAGACTGGCGTTATTAACGCCGATTGTTTGAGCAGTACGTCTAAAAATTTCCGCTTTATCCATACCTTTTTTTAAAAGATTAAGTGCTTTTTTGGGTGAATCTCCGAAAATTTTATAGACATTTTTTAGCTCAATTTTAACCTCTTTCATTCTAACTCCTAAGGTAAAATTAAGTCAATCGAGATGACTCTCTCCTTTCACCATAGCCCTAAACAGATTAAACAAACATTAAGTTTAAAATATTTTTAAGCTTTTGATGCTTGGAATGGACAGGTAGTGCTATGGTGTGGTACTTTAGGAAGGTTTAAGGATAAAAGCATGAGAATGAATTTTTTGGGTATATTTGTAACGAAATAGAACTATTTTGAGCTGAAAAGTGTTTGAATGATCTTTTTATCGACGGTTGAGAGGGCTAAATTTTCAATTTCATCCTCTGTGAAATAGCCATCTACCTTTACATGTAACGCCTTATCGTAAATCATTTCCAGTTCGAGTTTAAAATGGCTGTACGTATGAGTCACTTTGCCAAGGCTGTGTGCATTTTTTGGCTTTTCATCCACTTGAACAAAACCCCACAGTCCATGAAGCAAACGCTCTTTTCGTTGAACAAGTCCCAGTTTTCCCTCTTTTTTAATCACCAAAGCAAAGCGTTTTTTTGTTGGAACTTTCGCTTTTTTAATGGTTTTGGGGTAATTTTCGGGCGCATTTTTGCCTTTACATGTAAGCTCAAGCGGACAGGCCAAACAGTTCGGATTTTTGGGCGTACAGACGAATGCTCCAATGTCCATCATCGCTTGATTGTGCTCGTACGGATGCTTTACATGTAAAAGTTCCCACGCCTTTTCCCAGAGCACTTTTTCATCTTTGACGCTTAATGCAAAGTAGCGACATAAAACGCGCTTCACATTGGCATCAAGAATGGGCAACGCCTCATGATAAGCAAATGCACAAATGGCATGCGCTGTACTTTTTCCAATGCCTTTAAGCCCGCCTAATTCTTCGGGTCTTTTGGGCAAAACACCGTTACATGTAATGGCTGTGTGGTGAAGATTGCGAGCACGAGTGTAGTAGCCTAAGCCTTCCCACATTTTAAGCACATCATCCAGTGGAGCAACGGCTACGCTTTGAAGGGTTGGAAAGCGCTCTAAAAAGGGAAAATAAAACCGCTCAAGAACCGTTTTGACTTGGGTTTGTTGCAGCATGATTTCACTGAGGTAGATTTTGTAGGCATCATTCGTTTGTCGCCACGGAAGATCATGACGCCCGTTTTTTTGATACCACGCGTAAATCGCCTCTTTTACATTCAAGCCAAACACCAATCAATCGGTTTTTTACCGTTACATGTAAGGTATTCATTGCTTTTAGAAAACGGTTTTGAGCCAAAAAATCCTCGATATGAAGAGAGCGGTGAAGGGTGAGGAGCGCGCAAAATGAGGTGCTTTTTGCTGTCTATCAAAGAAGCTTTTGCTCCCGCAGGACTGCCCCAAAGAATAAAGACCAAATGCTCTTTTTGAGCGCTCAATGTCTTAATCACCGCGTCCGTAAAATTTTCCCACCCTTGCCCACGGTGCGAATTGGCTTCACTGGCGCGCACCGTTAAAACCGTGTTAAGCAAGAAAACGCCTTGTTTGGCCCATGCGCTTAAATTGCCACTTTTGGGAATTGCACAGCCGATGTCGTCACGTAATTCTTTAAAGATATTTTGAAGAGAAGGCGGATGCTGGATGCCATCTTGTACCGAAAAAGAGAGTCCATGCGCTTGACCTGCTCCATGATAGGGATCTTGCCCTAAAATGACCACTTCGACGCTCTCAAAAGGGGTATTATCAAATGCCGCAAAAATATTAGCTCCACTAGGATAAACAGTATAGTGTGTTTTTTCTTCCACTAAAAAGCTTTTTAAAGCTTCAAAATAGGGCTTTTGAAACTCTTCACGTAAAACATTTTTCCAACTCTCTTCAATTTTTGGATCAACCATAACTATCCTCTGTCTTTTTTAAGAATTTTTGGGTAAAATACGCTTCGCCTTCTTCTAGACCTGTGCAATGTCTTTTAAGAGTAACGCTTCAGGGTGGGAACACAGCAGAGCGCTTTTTTTAGGTGTGTGCCGCAGTCATCTGGGAGAGGGTTTTTTTATACCCTTTTTTTACACTCCCAAATAGGTTTCAATCTCCAACGCTAATTCATAAAAATCGACATTGCCAATTTTCCCTTTTTCTTTCAATTTACCGCGAATATGCTCTTTACCTTGTATAAGCTCTTTAGACCTAACACCATGCGAAATAGAAAGTGTCGCTTCAATAAATGCGGCTAGATTATCGCAATTTTTGAGTGCTTTTCCATCAATGGCATTGTATTTTTCCTCATTATAAACTGCAACATCCTCAACCATTTTTATCTCATGCTCATTGATGCGGTTCATAAATTCATCTTTTTGATTGTCCCCGTAAAGTCCAAGAAGGTATTTAAACTCTTTAATGAGTCCCTCTGGAAGGTAAGGCAGTATCTCTTCTTCAATCATCTTAATTTCAAACTCGCTGATAATATCATCCAATCCACTGACAGAATATTTGACGGGAGAGATGATATCACGCGTAAGCGCTTCAGGAAAATCATGAAAAAGTGCGCAAAAGAAGTTATTGACTAGCCGTCCATCACACGCTTTGGCGGAGAGAGAATAGAAATAACCTAAAATGGCAACAATCAGCATATGTCCTAAAACAGAAGTTTCAGGGATGCGTGGCGTTTGTGCCCAACGCTTTTGAAAACGAAGTCGTCCACTTAAATCAACAATTTTAGAGATTTTTTTATTCATCGCCATTTTACGAACACTGATAAGCTCGTAATAGTCTTCGATTTCCTCTTCAACAGCTTCTTTAACACGGTCAATATTATTTAAAAATTGACTGGTTTGATAAACAATCGAAAATTCCCAACGCGTTGCCATGTAAGAAGCCGCTTTAAGGATAAAACGCTCTTTTTTATACATGGAACTATCGTTTAGGTAGGTTTTAAAACGTCCATAAAAAGCTCCATCTTCAATGTCGCTGAGTGAATCATAGAGTTGTTCTAACACCCACGTATTGATCTCTTTCTCTTTTTTTTGGAGTGCTTTACGAAAAACATCAGGACGAATGTCGGTGACAACCACTCGACGTAAAAATTCGAAAATACCTGCTTCAATTAAAGAGCGCATATTAATACTTTCTTTGGGTTCCATTTTTGCAATCAAATAAGCTATGATGAACTTATGAGCCTGTTTATCAAGCTCAACGAGTTCAACCATGCGCGGATAATCATTCCAGCGCTGAATGGAAGCTGCTCCAAAAAATTGTTCAATGAGTTTTGGACTTAACATAAACTCTCGTTACGTACTTGTTTTGAATCGATTTCAATGACCGTATGAACATTGCCTCTAGGATTAAAGTCCGCTACCACTTTAAGCCATTTTGGTTTGAGCTTACGATCTAATAAATCATAAATTTCATTCGCACTATTTTCGTGACTAATGTTGCGATTCATAAAGCTGTTAATGTAAAGTTTGATGGCTTTGAGTTCAACAACAAATTCATCAGGCGTATAATCAATATAAATCGTTGCAAAATCAGGATAACCACTGCGTGGGCACAAACAACAAAACTCTGGCAATGTAAGCTTAATCACATAATTTTTTTTATGTTGATTGGGCCAAATTTCTAAATCTTTTTCAACATCAAATTCTTTAATAATTTGTTCGCCGTATTTCATAAAATATCTCCTATTATTTGTTCTAAATTTTTAGGTTTTGAGATACAAAACCCTTGTATATAATCAGGTTTAATCTCTTTCATCTTCTCCAAAAGAGCCTCTTTATCGACAAATTTTACCATACTTTGAATATGAAGTGTTTGGATGAGTTCTACATAATGTAAAAGAAGCTGTTGGTATTTGGAATCATCCATTTTTTTAGTGAATTCAATGTCAAACTTTACTAAATCAATGGGTAAATATTTTAAGTATTCAAAACTACAATTATTACCACCAAAATTTCCAAGGGCTATTTTAAATCCAACCTCTTGATAACTTTCTATAATTTCTTTAAAACGGTGCATGTTTTCATAACTTTTTTTTTCTGTAATTTCAAGAATAAAACGATTTGGAGCAAGATTCTTTTTTTCAAAAAGTGTTGTAAGATAGTGCTTAAAACTAAGATTTCGTAGAGTTACAGGGGAAATTTCAATACTAAAGAGAATTTCTTTTTCCATTAAAGGCAAAATTTCCTCCACGAGAAGTTCAAAAACTTTTTCATCAAATATTTTTTCATACCCTGTGTGGTTAACAATACGCTGAATCTGTTGTTTGGAAAGCAATCCATAGGTTTGAGATTCCATACGGGTTAAAACTTCCACAATCTCGATTTTTTCAGTTTTAAGGCTTAACGCGGGTTGATATTTAAAGAAGAGTTGATGGTATTTAATTGCTTCATCTATAATCATTTGAAATTGGTTTAGTTTGATATTTGGCATTATTTCTTCACTCTTTTTTTGTTCTTCTATGAGCATTAAAAGATGTTCTATAATATTTTTTGTATCACTGTCATAAGCAGCGCTTAAAAGTGAAAAATCAACTTTTATTTCAATATTTGAAATTCCTACATTTTGAACACTCTTCGTAAAAATAGTTAAAAGATGACGAAGTTCTTTACTTGGATTTTTAATGTAAAACAAAAAACTATCATTGCTATAACGTCCAATTGAAACATTTTTAAAATGATGCTCTCGTAAAAAAAACTCTAATTTTTGTATAAAATGAAAGAGCAAAATATCTCCATTATGAATACCATAACGCTCATTGATATCACTAAAATTATTTACATGTAAAAAGATAATGGTAGTGTTTTCTCGATCTTTTATATTTTCGATTTTAGTCATTATTTCCATTCTAGTAAATGTTTTAGTCGTAGGATCAATCAACGTTGTTTGAAATCCGTGATAAATCAAATAGACCGTGTAATAAACATAAATGGGAATCAGCAAAATAAGAAGAATAAAATTGACTGAAGTATAGGGAAAAAGTTGAAAAGAGTGAAAAAAAATACCTATGAGAAGAAGAAAAGGAAAAGCGATTTTAAGAGCTGTAATAAATCGATTTTCTCTCTCCTTAATCTCAGAATAGAGCATTAAACGTCCAAGTGTTTTACATCTTTGGCATGATCTTGAATGTACTGTCGGCGAGGTTCAACTTCATCACCCATAAAGAGGGTAAAGGTGTCACTGGCTGCTTCTACATCTTCAACCTTAACTTGTAAAAGACGTCTGTTTTCAGGATTCATAGTTGTTTCCCAAAGTTGTTCAGGATTCATTTCACCAAGACCTTTGTAGCGTTGGATATAAGCACCTTTTTTAGCACTTTTTTCAATTTCATCTAACACTTCGACAGGATCACGTCCGTCAAACACATCAAAGTCACGTTCTTGTATTTTAGTGTAAATGTAACGTGCTTCTTCATAGAGTGGATTGGTATAGAATGTTTCATCTAAAAGAAGCTCTTCCAAACCATCTTTGGTTTGAATAAAAAGATGAATTCCTTCATCATTGATGTAATGGTTTAAAATATTGTAACCAAGGTTTGTAATGAATTTTTGAATTTCAACAAATAATCCTTCAGTAGGAAGGACAATCAAATCTGGATTTTCAATCAAATAACGAATCACTTCGATCATAGCAAAACGTTTTTCAAGCTCTTTTAAAATTCCTCTGTAAGCAGAAATGATTTTAAAATAATCTACTAAATCAGGAGTTCCAACACCTTCAATCGCAATGCTGTCCATACCTGATTCAATTAAAAAGGCATTCATTTCATGATCATCTTTGAGATAGATCTCTTTTTTACCTTTTTTATAACGATAGAGTGGCGGCTGAGCTAAATAAACATAACCATTATCTACAATGGGGCGTAAAAAGCGGAATAAAAAGGTTAAAAGTAGAGTTTGAATATGGCTACCATCAACGTCCGCATCGGTCATAATAATCAGTTTGTGATAACGAAGTTTTTCTTCGTTAAATTCATCGCCAATACCACAACCAAGTGCAGTAATCATATTTTTAATCTCATCAGATTTTAAAATCTTATCTAAACGGCTTTTTTCAACGTTAAGAATTTTACCTTTGAGTGGCAAAATAGCTTGAAAAACACGATCGCGTCCTTGTTTTGCAGAACCGCCCGCACTATCACCCTCTACAAGGTAAAGTTCACAAATAGAAGGATCTTTACTTTGACAATCTGCCAATTTTCCAGGGAGTGTTCCAATGCTCATGGCATCTTTACGACGCGTTAGATCACGTGCATTTTTAGCCGCTTCTCTACCACGTGCTGCAGCCAAAGCTTTGTTCATTATGGCTTTAGCTTCAATAGGGTTTTCTTCAAAATATTTAACAAGTTGTTCATAGACTAATTTTTGGACAATCGGTTTAACGTAAGAGCTTCCCAATTTTCCTTTGGTTTGACCCTCAAATTGAGGTTCAGGTACTTTAACACTGACTATAGCAATCAAACCCTCGCGAACATCATCACCTGTTATTTTGGCATCTTTTTCACGTGCTCCTGCATTTAAAGAGATATAGTTAGTAATAGCACGTGTAAGTCCAGCCCTAAAACCACTTTCATGGGTTCCACCATCAATGGTTTTAATATTATTAACAAAAGAGTAGAAAATTTCACTATAGGTTGAGTTATACATCATCGCAACATCAACTTCTACATCATCAATACTAGCAGTATAATGAACAGCTTCTGCTACTTTTTCTTTTTTATTGAGATCTAAAACAAACTGTTTAATACCGCCTTCAAAGTGGTACACTTCAGCACGTCCATCTCTTTGATCTTTAAGTTCAATTCGAATTTTTGGGTTAAGATAAGCAAGCTCTCGGAAACGTGTTGCCAAAATTTCAAATTGAAATTCTGTTGTTTCAAAAATAGTATTATCTGGCCAAAACTCAATCATTGTACCCGTACGATTAGTCGTTTTAACCACGCCTAATGGTGTTTGAGGAATACCACACGCAAACTCTTGACGATGTTCATTTCCTTCACGTTTAATCGTAGCAATCAGTTTAGATGAAAGTGCATTAACAACAGAAACACCAACACCGTGTAAACCTCCACTGACTTTATAGGTATCTTTATCAAACTTTCCACCTGCATGAAGTACCGTTAAAACAACGGTTGCTGCTGACATATTTTCACCCTCATGCCAACCAACGGGAATACCACGACCATTATCAATAACGATACATGAACCTTCACGTGTAAGTTCTACTTTAATTAGATCACAATAGCCTGCCATTGCTTCATCAATAGAGTTATCAACGACTTCATAAATGAGATGATGAAGACCATTAATGTTGGTATCACCGATATACATACCTGGACGCTTTCTTACTGCTTCAAGGCCTTTTAAAACTTTAATATTGTCTGCACCGTAAGTACTCATATTTTCTCCACTTCTTATTGTAATTCTTTTATATACTTTTAAAGCAAAACTCTAAAAGCTACGCTCACATAGACGTGAAACCACATACTATGTGCTTAATTTTTTAAATCATAATTGGCATAACAATGGTCATAAAATTATCATTTTCTAAAGTAAAAGGAAGTCCACTGTCATTAAAACCTAACGTAAAGTTACTATTTTCGATGTTAGATAAAAAATCTAAAATATAACGACTGTTTACTGCAAGGTAAATATCATTGTCTAATCCCGTTTTAAATTCAATTTCTGTTTTTGCTTCAATATTATCATCGTTTAAACTTTCAAAAACTATTTTATCAGGTTTAAAAGTAATTTTGATTTCAGGTGAAATAATAGAAATTTGTTTAATGGATTCCACCATAGATTCACGGTTAAGTAAAATTCTGTAGTTTTTATTTTTTGGGATAATACGTTGATAATCAGGAAATTTTCCATTGATGAGTTTTGTAAAAAATGTAAAATGGGACGATAAAGCAATCAGTGTATTTTCATCATAAAAAATTTCAATATTATCAAAAAAGAGTTTTTGAATTTCACTAATGGCTTTTTTAGGAATAATCAGTGAAAAATCATGTTCAGTTGGTTGTTCAATTTTCATAATGGCTAAACGCTTTGTATCGGTTGCAACTAAACTGATGCTATTGTCTTTAATATCAATGAGAGAACCATTGAGTTCAAACTTTGGATTATTGCTGTCAATGGCAGGTGCTATTTTTTTAATAGATCGAACAAGGATATTGCTATCGATGTCGAATTTAGGCTTAGAATCGATTTCAGGAAAAGGAGGAAAATCACTAGGGCTTAGCATTGGAAGTTTAAATTTGGAGCTATTCTGTTTGATATAGAGGTAATCATTGATCGTTTCTAAAACAACTTCATCATCTTTTAAACCTTTTATAATATCCAGAAGTTTTTTGCCATTAGCCGTTGCATTACCGGCAACACTAATTTTTATTTCAGGAGTATGGTAACTAAGACCGATTTCATAATCAGTTGCTTTTAGTGTAAATTGAGTTTCTTCAGTCATAAGTAAAACATGTGATGTGATTTGACTTAAATCTTTTTTTTCTAAATAGGGTTGTATGTTAAGCAACATGTTTTCTAAAATATTTTTTTTGATCGAAACTTTCATAGACTCTCCTTTTATTATTTAATTTAAAATAGCTGAAGTAGTAGATTGGGATGAATTTGTGAAAACATCCACATTATACCTCAAAATAGGGATTATTCACGTGAAAGATTTGGTGTGAGTTTTTCACATCTCGTCACGTCTACCATCAAAACTTTTTATATCTGCTTTGTTAAAATTTTATTTTTAAGATCTTCAACTTTGAGTTTGAAGGACTCATTCGTTTCAATTAGTTCATTAATTTTTTTAATATTGTGTGAAACCGCAGTATGATCTTTCATTCCAAAATAGGTTGCTAAGGATGGCATAGAATTTGGTGTGAGTGTTCGTGCCAAGTAAATTCCGATACGTCTAGCTTCTACTATATTTTTGCTGCGTTTTGTTGATTTAATTTCACTAGGTTTAATATTGAGATCTTTAGCAATAATTTGAATAATATCTTCAAGGCTAATATTTTCACGACGCTCTTTGATTTGTTCTCTCATTACATTTTTTGCAAAATCAAGGGTAATTTCTTGACGCATAAGCGATGCATAGGCATTGAGGTTAATAATAGCGCTTTCAATTTCACGGATGTTATCGCCCATATTGGCAGCAATGTAATTGACAATATCACTGTTAAGATTAATGCCATCGAGTTCACATTTCTTTTTGATAATGGCAATTTTGGTTTCTAATTCTGGTAAACCAATATCGGCAATCAAACCCCATTCAAAACGGCTTTTTAAACGATCTTCAAGTCCATTAATCATTTTAGGTGGTTTATCGGACGTTAAAACAATCTGTTTACCTGCAGAGTGAAGTTCATTGAACGTATGAAAAAACTCTTCTTGCGTTTGAATTTTATTGGATAAAAATTGTGTATCATCAATCAGTAAAACATCGCAATTACGGTATTTTTCACGAAATCTGTCCATGGATTGGTTTCGAAGATTGTAAGTAAAGTCATTCATAAATTGCTCAATGGTTGCGTAAATGACAATTTTACCTTTTGCTTGAGCATAATTACCAATAGCATGAATAAGGTGGGTTTTACCAAGCCCTGTAGGACCATAAATAAAAACAGGATTATACATAACACCTGGTTTTTCAGCAATGGATTTAGCAGCTGTATAGGCATATTGGTTTGAGCTTCCTACTACAAAGCTATCAAAGGTATAAGACGGATTTAAAATAGTGTTTTTAGTGTTTTTAATGGCATCGATGATTTCAATAGGGGTTGTTTTCACTTTTGTCGTTTTAAGGTGCTCTTTAAGAACAATTTTGATTTCGGGTTTTTTACCTGTTTTGAGTTCAAAGAGATGGGCAATTTTATCGGCGTATTTGGTTCTCACCCAATTAGCAATCAAAATATTAGGGGCAAGAAAGACCATTTGATCTGAATTAGAGGCCTTTTCATGGAATTTTAGCTGTTTAATATAGCGATCATATTCTAAAGAAGCGATTTCTCCTTTTAAAAGTTCTATGACAGTATCTGCTAACAAAAACGCTCCTTAAAAAAGTCTTCACCCTGTGAATATCATGTGAATAAGTTTGATTTATTTTATCTAAACTATTATTAGTTATATGTTAAAGCGGGTATGGGTATAATGTGAAAAAAGTTATTCACCCTGTGAACAAAGCTGTGAATAAAGGACAAAAAATTGGTTATTTTAGGGATCGATCCGGGAACGCGTAACTGTGGATATTCTATTTTAAAAAAAGAAAAAAACACGCTTATTTTGATCGAAGCTGGACTTATAAAAATTAAAGAAAAAATACTCCAGCATCAGATTATGGAGTTGGTTGAGGGGCTTGATACCATCTTTAAACAGCACACTATTGACGAAGTTGCGATTGAAGATATTTTTTATGCGTATAACCCTCAAACTGTGCTTAAATTGGCACAATTCAGGGGTGCTCTTAGTTTAAAAATTTTACAAGTTATAGGTAACTTTAGTGAGTACACACCACTGCAAGTTAAGAAAGCCGTTACAGGCAATGGAAAAGCGGCAAAAGAGCAAGTAGCCTTTATGGTGAAGAAGATTTTAGGCATTAAACAAGAGATCAAACCTCTGGACATTACCGATGCTATTGCCATAGCTATCACACATGCCCAAAGGGTTAAAGTGAGTTAAGAAGGTTCTTTAATGCTAAAAAGGTAGTTGTGTTCTTCTGGCAATGCATCGTAAAGTGCATGGGCTAGATTTTGAATTTCCCAAAGCGCACTTTTATCGCTGCGTAGGGTTAAAAAGTTTTGAAGACTTCTGGCATTAACTGTCCATGTTAGTTCTGTTTTATAACTCTCTGGAAGGCAGTATTTTGCCTTATCATTGCTAATGCCTTCCACAAGTACCAAACGAAGGTTTTCAAGTGCCTTGATGCTCATTTCATCCACCATCTCTACACCTGTTAAAACCAAGTACTTTGAAGCACGCTCTAAATCTTTACATGTAAAGCTCTCTTCGTTCTTTAACTCTTTGAGTGTGTAGCGTGTTGATTTTACGGAAAGTGAAGCCATACGATGGCGTGCAAGCTCTTGAAGTAGGGCTCGGGAAACGCCTTCAATGTAAAAGTTATAGACAAGATGTTCTAGGGTTGAAGCGTGTTTAAATTTATTGCCAACACGATCGATGAGTTCTTTGTCTTTTTCACCGCCTTCATCGCTTTTGTCAAAACTTTGCCAACACGTACGAATGGCATCGGCACAAATGAGTAGGGGAGTGTAGTGGTTGAGTGTGATTTTCATGAGTGAGTCCCAAGTTGTTTTTTGGGACTCATTGTATTACATGTAAGCTAAAAAAATCTATTTGAGTTGGAGCAGGGTGTTGAGCATCTCATCCGCGGTTGTGATCGTTTTTGAGTTTGCTTGGTAACCTCTTTGAATAACAATTAACTGTGTTAAAGAACGAGAAAGGTCAACGTTACTCATCTCAAGTGAGCTTGCTTGGATCGTACCTTTACCACCCGTTGAAGCTTGTCCAACGATAGGATCACCTGAGTTTGAGGTTTGAACAAAGCAGTTACCGCCATCACTCTCAAGACCTTGATTATTGGTAAATGTTGCCATAGCCACTTGCGCGAGCGCAAAACTACGTCCATTGGTAAAGCTACCGATAACCGTACCTGTTTCATCAACACTTAAACCATTAAGATCACCACCCGCATAACCATCTTGGCTAATACCAGAAGTATTTGAGTCTTTATCAAAACTGGTCATACCATCAAATTGTCCCAATGTTCCAAATTTTAGCTCAATATTTTGATTGCCTGTTGATCCATTGTTTGCGGTGTAAGTTAAATTTCGTGGAGAATAGGTTGCTAAAGAACCATCGGAATTAAAACTAACGGTTCCCGTTACAATATTTTCAGGATAGTTTCCAAGGTTAATGTCACCTGGTTCTGGAACAGAAACAAGGACTGACCATTCAGTACCACCTTCAGTTGTAAAGCCTGTTTTGGTGAACTCAAGTCTTACAGTATGTTTAGATCCTAGTGAATCATACACATCAATACTTGAAGCGTGGCTTGCTGCATAAATACCTTGAGAAGTTCTAACAGACGTACCCGATGTTAATGTTCCTTGAAGGGCATTAATTGTTGTACTAAAATTTGTGTTTGCGGCAACGTTGTTGGTTGCATTGGTAAGATTTGTGACGGTTAAGTAAAGAGAGTAATCATTGTCTGCTTTAAAATTAGTACCAACAGGAAGCGTAGTAATAAGTGCAGTTTGTGCAATAGATGCTGTTGCTGGGAATGTTGTATTTCCAAGTATAGGTGTAGCTGTTCCAGCAGCAACTGTTGAGTTTATAGGAAGCGTTACATTACTTGTGAGTAATGTTCCAGCAGGGATCGCTGCAGCAACAGCAGGTGCAACGGGTCCATAAACTGTTCCATTAACTGTAGTATTAGCAGATGGGGTAATAGCTGTTGGAAATCTTGTTCCAGTAGGAAAAGTAATAGGTCCAAGGGTAAAAGCTGTTGTTAATTCAGCAGATGTCGCAACATAAGCTGCTGAACCAGCTGGAATGGTTACATCACTTGTAAGTACTGTTCCAGCTGGAATAGTTAGACCGCCCGCACCTGTTGGTCCATAAACTGTACCATTAACAGTAGTATTACTTGATGGAGAAAAACTAGATGTTAAGGTTGTACCAACAGGAAAAGAAATAGGTTGTGATGCTAATGCTGTTGAAAGAGTAGTAGAAGTCATTGTAATAGGTGTGGCTAAAGTACTATCAACAACATCACCATCATCCGCATTAAAAGCATCACCTGTGGGGTTTGAAATTTCAAATTGACCTGTACTGTTTACTTTAACGGTAACGCCATCGTTTTTATTTAAACTTTGAGCTCCCGTAGTTGCCCATTCATTTCTAACATCTGTGTCATTAGTGTCTATTACATTACCATTAAAAGTAGTATTTAGAGGGAGAGTAACTTGTGTGTGAAGTTGAACGCCACCACCTGCAAGTGTACCAACCGTAGCTCCTGCAGCATATGGGGTGGCAACACCAAGAGTAACACCATTAACAATAGTACCAGCAGGCAAAGTTACACCACCTGTACCAACAGTAAAACCACCATTAAAGTCTGTTCCAATAGCATATGATGTATTAACAGCTAGTGTAGTGCCTGAAGGTGTAAGGATATCTGCACCATCAGCAACAGTAGTTCCTGAGTAGTTAACATACAATCTAGCATCTTGTTGAAGTGCTTCTCTTAAATCTTCGGTTGTGGTAAATGTTCTCTCTACACCGTCATTATAACTATGGGTTGTGTTAAGTGGACTAGCAGTATAGGTGTATTGATAGGCTGTAATAACACTTGTAGATGTTAATGCCGTTGTATCGGTACTAGTATTTTTTGTTAATTTAATATTTTTAGTTGCAGCTTCCGTACCTGTTTGATTGTCATTAGTAAGATAGAGTCCTGTACCGCCTGTAATGTTTGCTTGAACACCTGTTTTACCTGTTTTAGCATTGATTAAACCTGCAACATACGATGCAACTGTTGGAGCATCGGTTGACGTAATACTACCTGTAATGGCTTCGCCATTTAAAACAAGGTCAATGACAGTTGATCCAGGAGCCGTAATGGTAACGGTATTAGTTTTTGCTTGAGCAAAACTTGTCCAAATACCCTGACCTGTCGTAAGGCTAAATGCTTTTCCATCAGAGTTAAAAAGTGCTCCAAAGTCTTGCCCACGCTCATAAAGTTTTTTACTAGTATTAAATTTATCACTACCAACATCATTTTCATCGTGTGTTTCTGTCGCTTCTTGAATGCCATTACCATTAACATCAACCCATCCACTATTTGCATCTAAAGAGTAAATAACTGATTTATGTGTGCCGACAGTATCACCTGAATCAAGATTGGCTTTTATGGAGATATAACTCGAAGAATTTGCGGGTGTTGTCAGTCCTGGTGGAATGGTAATGTTAGCAATAGGTGATGTAGAATCGATTGATAGGGTTGTTTTATCTCTGTTCCATCCTTGGGCGATGTATCCGTTTGTATCGACAAAGTTACCATTGGCATCAAAGGTAAAGTCACCACTTCTCGTATATTTATAGGTACTTCCGCCATCAGGAGAAACGACAAAAAATCCATCGCCTTGAATAGCAAGGTCGGTTGTTTTATCGGTGGTTTCGATGGAACCTTGTTTAAAAATCTTTGTGACCGTACTTATTTGTGTTCCAAGTCCGATTTGCATTGCGTTTTTACCACCGAGTTCACCTTGGGGTGCAGTTGCAATTTTAGCGGTTTGACTTAAGAGATCAGAAAAATTTGCTCTACTATATTTATAGCCTGTTGTATTAACGTTTGCGATATTGTTACCTTCAACGTCCATTGCGATCTGGTGTGCCTGCAATCCGGTAACGCCGGCCCAGAGTGATCTCATCATAGCGTATCCTTTTTAAAGTTACTTTTTGTTTTTATAAATTTCGTACAAAATGAAAGCAATTTTTATTCCATGAAATACTGTTTTTTGTTAGCTCTTCATGTTAATAGCATTTTTAATCAGATCATCGCTGGTAGTAATGCTTTTTGAGCTGGCATCAAATGCTTTTTGGGTAATAAGAAGCTCCGTTAATGCCGTTGCCATACTGACATTACTTCCTTCTAGCTTATTACTAAAAATAGTTGAACCTAAAAAACTCTCGCCATTTTTATCCGTATAAAATATAGGTTTTCCGCTGTTATTAGACGCTTCAAAAAGGGTTGAAGAGTCTTGTGTAAGTCCTTGATCATTTTGAAAATGATAAATAGCGACTTTAGCCACAGCCGAGCTTTTACCATTGCTAAACTCTGCAATAACATTGCCATTAGTATCCATAGCATAGTCTTTTAAAAAGCCTTCAGCAGATCCATTGGAAGTTGAAACATTAGCTTTTTTAATGGTTGTGCTTGAAATAAGTCCATCAAAATTACCCACCGTTCCTAAGTTAAGTTCTAGAGGTGTCCCTCCATTGGAAAGGGCAGGTACAGAGTTTGATAGAAGCTGACCCGCTCCACCAAAGGTGAGTGTTCCTGTTTGGGTATCCACAATGTTATAGACTTTATTGGTTGAGGTATCGACGTAATATTTTGTAGGATCATAAATTTTTGTCACAATACCTTTTGCAGCATCGACATTATAAACTGAGGTATCGTATGTTTTAGTAGAATCATAGTTTTCTACAGTATAGTCTTCAAAATAACTTAATACCTTAACATTGGCATCCCATGTGCTACCTGATGCCGCTTGTGGAATTTGTTTGGTAAAGGTCATATCAATAATATCTTTCGTTCCATCAGGGGCGATAATACCAGTTGTGTAGTGTTCAGTATTGGCAATTTCTTGGTTGGATGTAACAGAAACACTTGCTGTTAAGGCAGACGTTGTATTTAAGCTACTTGCGTCAGAACTTGAAATACTCCAATTAAGAGACGCATCAAGCTCTGTTGAAATTTTCTTTGTGTTTCCATTAACATCGGTTAATGTAATAGTAACGGTGTCACCTTTTTGGGGGCTTTGCAGTGCTGTTGTATTGCTGACACTTCCACTTAAGCTTACTTGCCCAACCGCTGAAGGTGTTACGGTTGCAGTATAATCAGCGGCACTAAGCGGAACCGTGACCTTATCCGTTTTAATGGTAGGATCAAGATTTGCACCGTAAGAAACTTTTGTTGTTGCAACGGGTGGGTAGTAGAGAATATCAGGCAAAGTGACTTTCGTTTGACTACCAACACTTCCTAAAGGAACATCACTCATAGGTGTAATAGCGTAAGGAGTAACAGCAGTCGTGGTGGCTGCATTGTAATACGTTCCAAATTTAGCAAGGGTTGCTGCATCAAGCGATGTAGGTGCAATATTGTTGCCAGGGGTTGCCATCAGATAATAACCATCGGCATTGACTAAGGAACCTTGTGCATCAAGTGAAAAAGAACCAGCACGTGTATAATATGTTTTGGTCGCTTCTTGACCTTTAACGCCAAACCAACCATCTCCTTGAATAGCAAGGTCAAAGGGACTATCGGTATTTTCAAGAACACCTTGCGCTAGATCTAATGCGGTGGTTTGACTTTGTGCCCCAAGACCTTTATCATTGGAGTAAGAAGCATACGTGCCTGTTAATACAGTTGAAAAAAGAGTTGAAATTTCTGCAGTACTTCCCTTATAGGCACTTGTATTGATATTGGCAATGTTGTTGGCTTGCACATCCATAGCAAACTGTTGTGATTTGATACCAGAAATTCCATTGTAAAAAGAGCTAGTCATGAGAACTTCCTTTACTTGTCGTAAAATTCGACAACATCACTCATGGCATAATATTGAGATCCTAATTTGATATAGGTTGATCCTGAGTCATAACGTACGGATTCAACAGGATAAACACCAAATGCAGTTGTTTTTGCCGCACCTGTAGAGTCTACATACGTTGCAGTAACACTGTAAGCGCCATCTTTAACGAGTGTACCAGAGTTGTCTGTCCCATCCCAATCAAAGGATAAAACACCACTTTTCCCTGCTGCTACAGTGCTAAGATCAACGGTTTTAACCGTAGTGCCCGTACTATCTGCAATGGTAAGTGTTCCCGTTTTAATTTCTGTTGGGAAATAGACTTCATAGGTTGATTTTCCACTGCTAAGTGAAATAGCATCACTGCCGATGCTTCCCATTTTTCCAATCAGCGCTGTTGCATTTGAGTTAACGCTTTGTTTAAGCTGGGTTGTCAAATTTTCCAAAGCAGTATTTGTTTTTGTGGACGATTCCAACGTGGCAAGTTGTGAAGTTTGTGTCAAGATTTTATCAGAATCCATAGGGCTCGTTGGGTCTTGGTGTTGAAGCTCTGTGAGCAAAAGTTTTAAAAAATCGTCTTTCCCTAATGTATCTGAAGACGTTGTTGTAGCTGCAGTTGTTGTTGAGTTACTTGTACTCGTTGTTGTGTCAGTACCTGTTTTAATAAGATTGGAATAACCGTTTGTATTGATAGCCATAATGTATCCTTTTCTTTATAGTTTATACATATTGAGGAATGACAATTTCTAATGACGCTGTCTCTTCCTCACTTGATTCCGTGGTAAACTCTTTAGAGTTATCACTACGTTGTTTTTGGTTTTGTTGTGATTGGTCGCTATTTCGTTGGTCACTAAAATTCATTTGTAGGTTAGTGAAACCCATATTAATCAATGCACTTTTAACGTCATTTTGGTTTTGAGTAAAAAGTGACATCGTACTCGTGGTGGAAGAGATGTTTACATGTAAATTATTTCCCCGCGTGAGTAACGTAACATCAACATCTCCTAAGTTTTTAGGACTTAAAGAGAGTTCTACCTTCATAATAGGGGGTTTATAAGCTTCAATTTTTTCTTTAAGATCCGTTGCAAATTGGTTCAAAGTTTCTTTAACTGGTACAGTTTTAGTGGTTGATAAATCTTGTTTTGCGGTTACTTTACCATCTGTTTTCGCATCGACTGTTAGTGGGGCATCTTCTGATTTAGGTGTTTCTTTTTCTTCTGGCTTCACCACTTTTTGAATTTGTGTTACCTCTTCTGCTGAAGATGCAACATCATTGATTGTTTTATCAGATTTTACAGTTTTTAGGGCAGTATCGGTTGTCTCTTCGGCTGTTTTGACCAAATGTTCTTTTTTAACTTCATTAACATGTGTAGTGGCAACTTGAATTTGTGCAGGTTCTTCTTGTGTGACTACCTCTGTTATTTGAACGGGTGTTACGGACTTTTTGAGTTCGTTGTCATTCACCACTTTTTGAACAATGGTTTCAAGGGGTGGTGCTACTTGAGTACTCTCTTCTTGAGGCGTTTGAAGCGCTTTTGCAAGAGTGTTCTGTTGCTTTTCGTTTACTATAAGAGGCTCTTCGACAATAGGATTACTTAGCGTTGTTGTATCTGCTGTGGTCACATTGGTAGTTTCCATTGTAGGTGTTGGTTTTGCCTCTTTTGAAATCAGTTCACTTAATATAGATGGCGTAACGGTTGGGATTTCCGTTGTTGTTGGCTGTTTATCTAAAAGGCTCATAAGGTTGGTTGTTACCGCTTTGGTTGTTTCACCATTTTGTGTACTTTGAACTGTATTGAGAGCCGTTTTAAGATCATCGAAAAAATTATTTTGAGCGAGTGTTGGGAATTTCTTTTGAATGCTATCCATCGTTTCTGATGAGATTGAAAGTTTTTCCAATCCAAGATTATATTTTTTAGATAAATCCATCAAATCACTGACGTTTTTAACATTGGCAAAATCTTGACGAGCGGTTTCGCTTCCAAGAATTTTTTCAAGAGTAGAAGAGGGTTTAAGTGTCGGGAAAATGGTTGTTTGTGAATTTTGTTGAAGGGCATTAACAACACTGAGAAGGTCATCTAGCAGGTGCTCATCCACGCTTTTAGCTTTTTGATCTGGTGCCGTAAGATTGAGATTTGTTTCATTTGTTGTTGGAGCGTCTTGTGCGAGATCACTCAGTGAAACTTGTTTACCTTCTTTTGTCATTTGACTTAGAATAATGGAAAAAAAACTCTCGGAAAAAGCACCATTGGCACTCTCTGCTTGAATGGGTTCGTTTGTTGAAGGCGCAAGAGTTATAGGGCTTGGAGCTGGAATAAAGGAGAGAATATCTTGCATTGCCATGACCTTAATTTTTTATTTTTATAACATTTTCCGAACGAAACTTTAAAACGACGTTAGCTACAAAGCCACAAAACGAGGGCTATGTGCCGAGGTTTCTCTGAAAAGCTTGCCTTTTAGAGAGAAATAGCATCTTTCTTTTTTGACCTGTCCTTCAATCAAAGAGATGATTTCACTCTTTTGACAAGCAATACTCATTCCAATTTTAAAAAATGAACGCTTAAATAGCTTTACATGTAAGGATATTTTAATTTTAGTAAGAACGTGCTATAATGAAGCATATTTACTTCATCAAACTACACCAATCACGTACGTTTTATATGAGATGTAAAAGTCAAAGTTTACGAGGAGAATTTTTTGCAAGAGTTTAGAAATATTGCCGTGATCGCACACGTTGACCACGGAAAAACGACCTTAGTTGATGAGCTGTTAAAACAATCAGGAACGTACACAGCACATCAAAAAGTAGAAGAAAGAGCGATGGATAGCAACGATCTAGAAAAAGAACGTGGTATCACTATCCTTTCTAAAAATACAGCTATTCGCTATAAAGATACTAAAATTAACATTATCGACACTCCAGGCCATGCTGACTTTGGTGGTGAGGTTGAGCGTGTTTTAAAAATGGTTGATGGCGTTTTATTGCTTGTCGATGCTCAAGAAGGCGTTATGCCTCAAACCAAATTTGTTGTTAAAAAAGCACTCAGTCTTGGTCTGTGTCCGATTGTGGTTGTCAACAAAATTGATAAACCTGCGGCAGATCCTGATCGTGTTGTTGATGAGGTATTTGACCTTTTAGTGGCCCTTGGTGCGAATGAAGATCAACTTGAATTCCCTATTATTTATGCAGCAGCACGCGATGGTTTTGCTAAATACAACATGAGTGACGAAAGTAAAAATCTTGTGCCTCTCTTTGAAACGATTCTTAAGCATGTTCCCGTTCCTACTGGTTCAGCAGAAAATCCTCTTCAACTTCAAGTGTTTACCCTTGACTATGATAACTATGTTGGTAAAATTGGTATTGCGCGTATTTTCAACGGAACGATTAAGAAAAATGAAACCGTGTTACTTGCAAAAGCTGATGGCGAACAAATTCGTGGACGTATCTCTAAATTGATTGGTTTTCACGGATTGGACAGAATTGATATCGCTGAAGCAGAAAGTGGCGATATCGTTGCTATTGCTGGTTTTGAGACACTGGATGTGGGTGATAGTATCGTTGATCCAAACAATCCAATTCCTCTTGATCCATTGCACATTGAAGAGCCAACCCTTTCGGTTGTTTTTGGCGTTAATGACTCTCCTTTTGCTGGACTTGATGGCAAATACGTTACGTCAAACAAAATCGCTGAACGTTTAGAGTCTGAGATGAAAACGAACATCGCAATGCGTTACGAGAACGCAGGCGAAGGTAAATTTAAAGTAAGTGGACGTGGTGAGCTTCAAATTACGATTTTGGCTGAAAATATGAGACGTGAGGGTTTTGAGTTCTCTTTGGGACGTCCTGAAGTTATTATCAAAGAAGAAAATGGTGTCAAATTAGAGCCGTATGAGCACTTAGTGATTGATGTTCCTGATGATTTTACAGGTACGGTTATTGAAAAATTGGGTCGTAAAAAAGCAGAAATGAAAGCGATGAACCCAACGGGAGATGGACAAACCAGAATTGAGTTTGAAATTCCTGCACGTGGACTTATAGGTTTTCGTGGACAGTTTTTGACCGATACCAAAGGTGAGGGTGTTATGAACCACTCATTCCTTGATTTTAGACCACTCAGTGGAGAAGTAGAACACCGTAAAAATGGTGCGCTTATCTCCATGGAAAATGGAACTGCAATGGGCTATTCACTCTTTAGTTTGCAAGAGCGTGGCGTTCTTTTTGTGGATGTACAGTACAAAGTTTATGCGGGTATGATCATCGGAGAGCATTCTCGTCCGAACGATTTGGATGTCAACCCCATCAAAGGTAAGCCGCAAAGTAACGTAAGAAGTAGTGGCGCGGATGAAGCAATTAAACTTGTACCACCACGTAAAATGAACCTTGAGCTTGCACTTGAGTGGATTGAAAATGATGAATTGGTAGAGGTAACGCCTATCAACATTCGTATTCGTAAAAAATACTTAGATCCAAATCTACGTAAACGTATGAGCCGCTAAGAAGTTTTACATGTAAAGACTTTGCCACCAACATGGTGGCGAAGTCCTATCGTGTGATAATAATTGAGGAGGTTACTATGGAAACATTTTTGATTGTTACAGGTGTCATCATTTTTATCATTATTGTCATGTACAATACGCTGATCTCCAAACGAAATCAAGTCGATAATATCTTCGCCGGACTTGATGCGATCCTTAAAAAACGTTACGATCTTCTCCCAAATCTTGTGGCAACCGTGAAAGAGTATATGGTGCATGAACGCATTACGCTTGAAAAGATCACTGAACTTCGCTCAAAAGCCACAACAAATAATCTGACAGGTGCTGAAACCGTAGCTCTTGATAAACAACTCTCTTCCATGCTTGGCAATCTCATGGTCGCTGTCGAAAACTACCCTACACTTAAAGCAAACGAAAATTTTTTACACCTTCAAGGCACCTTGAATGAATTGGAGGAGCAAATTTCCGCAGCGCGTAGAGCGTACAATCAAAGTGTGACGGATTATAACAATGCCATTCAAATGTTCCCTACAAATTTTATGGCAAGTCTCATGAAGCTAGAGCGAAAAGAGGTTTTTAGTATTCCAGTGATGGAACGTCGCAATATTGATGTGAAAAATATTTTTCAAAAATAGGTAAGTAGTGAAACCAAATCTTGCATCACTGCTGGATTATTATTATGAGTCTATGTATCCAGAACTTAAGGTTTTGGAGGAAAAACGTTTAAGCACAATTGCTACTCTTAAAAAAGCTGCTTTTATTCTTTTGATTCTCTCCTTTGTTATCTTTTTTGTTTTGAATCAAAGTGTGATACTAAAACCACTCCATGCTGCCCTTGTCTCTGGCATGAGTGCTTTTTTAATCTTTATGTTTATCTACAGGCATGAGAGTGCTGGTTATGGTGCATTGTTTAAAGATCAAGTGATAGAAAAAATTATCCATTTCTTAGATCCTTCACTCATCTACTCCAAAATGAGCTCTATCAGTGAATTAGAGTATCAACGGAGTGAACTCTTTTTAGCATCGTATGATCATTTTGTGGGCAATGACTTGGTGATAGGGAAAATAGAGGGTGTGGATGTACGCTTTTGTGATTTACATGTAGAGCAAAAAGTACGGGATACCGACAACAAAGAGGAGTGGGTTGATATTTTCCAAGGGCTTTTTTTTATTGCTGATTTTAATAAAACATTTCACTCTAAAGTCGTTGTTCTACCCGATATAGCAGAGCGTACATTCGGAGTGCTTGGTTCTTGGATGCAAGGAATGAATTTACAAAGAGGAAAATTGATCAAGCTTGATCATCCCGTGTTTGAAAAATTTTTTGTAACATATGGGGATGATCCGATCGAAAGCCGTTATATTTTATCGCATTCATTAATGGAAGAGATAGTGCAATTTCGCACGAAAGTAGGTAAACCTCTTTATCTCTCTTTTGTTGATTCAAAACTTTATTTGGCGATGCACTACACAAAACCGTTGTTTGAACCGATATTATCACATTCATTGTTAGAATTTACCTCTATTAAAGACTACTTTGAACTTTTGAGCATGATTGTAAGTATTGTCAATGAATTCAAACTAAATGAAAAACTATGGAGCAAACAATAAATGTTTAATGAAAAACTACTCAAATTCTCTTTAGCTTTTATTGTGCTGTTGCTTATTATAGGCTTTTTGATACTAAATTATATACTCAAAGATAATAATAACGAATCCTCTTATACGTCATCTCCGGTTGCAAAAAAGGCAAACAATCTAAGTACAGATGCTAGAGAAGTCAGTCTGGATACAATTTATATCAATATTAGATCCCAAAAATATAAGATTCTAAAAGCGGATATTGCCTTGGTTATGAAAAGCAATACCAGCAAGAAATCTTTGCAAGGTAATATGGATAACGTGCGTAATGCCGTTTTACAGTATCTTAATGCAATGGATGCCAATGGTCTTGAGACAGTCAGTGGAAAAGAGCGTCTTAAAGAGGAACTGATTGATATGTTGGAAAATACATTTGGGTATCAAATTGAGACGATTTACATTAAAAACTTTATTCTTTCCCCTTGAAAAGCATCAAGCTTCCTAGCGAGAGTAGTGCGATGAAGCTTGCATATACGTAAAGATACTCACCGTAAAAATACCCTGCAAGTAATGCCCCGACAAATCCTCCTAATCCAAAAGAGAAACCATAGTAAAATTGAGCTGCCAGTTTTTTGTTCGCATATAGTGTGTACAGAAGGCTAAGGGCTGCAGTATGATGCAGTGCAAAGCTAAAGGCATGCATAGATTGAGAAAGATAAGAGATCCAAAGCGATGAGGGAAAGGCAAAGAGTAAGAACCAACGAAGGGCTGTTGTCAAAACTCCCAATTTCACAAGCGATAAAAGGCTAAAGCGTTTCAATAAAGGTGCTTGAAAATAGAACAGTATAATTTCACAAATGACACCAAAAGCCCATAAATAACTGGTTATCTCAAGGCTAATGCCGTGCGCTGTTTCGTAAATGGTAAAAAAGTTATAAAATCCCCCAAAACTGACCTGCATTAAGAAAAGACTGATCCATAAATACTTTACATGTAAAAAATGAAAAGGCTCTTCTTTGGTGAGATTTGCCGTTGTAAAATGAACATTGTTCTGTGTGAGCCAATAGGCAAACAAAGCCGTTGCGCTAATCGCTAAAAGTAGATAATGTAAGCCATTGGTGTAGTTTTCCAAGTGGCGTGCTAAGACAATGCCAATCAGCATAAAACCGATAGAACCAAATAGGCGTGATTTTCCAAAACGCTCTTTTTGTAGATGTTCCATCGCATAGGTTTCAATGTAGGGCAATATCATGCCCAAACAGGCTCCAAGAAGCATATTAGGAAGCATAAAGAGGTAGAAGTGATGAATGGTTGGGTAGAAGAGCATAATGGCAAAGATAGCGCCACCAAGGGCTGTATAAAAGACTTTTTGGTTGAGTTCAAAATGTTTCAGAAAGAAAAAGGGTACGAAAAAACGCATCAAAGGAGCTAAGGCAAAAATAGCACCAATTTGCAGCGCACTGTAACCGATCGTTTGCAAAATTTTTGGCATAAAAATAACATACACACTGGTGACCGAGAAGTACGAAAAGAAAAAACTAGAGATTTTAAAAAAGATCATTTAGCAATGGGAGCGGTTTGGCTTACAATATCATAGAGTGCTAGGTTGTCTTTGCGTATCAGTGGTAAAAAAAGTCCGATGACCGTAAAGGCAGTCAAAAGTATGAAAAGATAACGTATAAGGAGCTGCACGAGAGAGATTTTTTGTTTGGCGCTAAGATCAATCAGTAAAAGATCATACGCTTTATACCCTGGGGTTTGACCTTTTTGTTTGAGAAAGAAAAGGGTAAGGGCGCCATAAGGAAGGAGAATCAAAAGCCACCCTTGAAGCATATGTGCCGCAAAGCCTTCGCGTGATCCGTAAACGAGATAAAAAACGATGTATAAAATCGGCATCAAAAGCATAAAAGAGTCTACCACAAAGGCTTTAAAACGCTGGGAAAAGGGGGCGATGGAGTAAGAAGGTAAAGAGGTTTTCAACTCTTTTTTGATCCCTCTTTTGCTTTCTCTCCATCTCATTAAAACTTAGTTTCCTCTGCTGCCTGGTTTGATTGCTATGCTTCCTTCTTTGCATAAAGGGCATTCGCTTGGCTCGTAAATGTCAAATTCAAAATCAGCTAACGCAAAAAATGGTGCATCATTAGGAAGTTTACATGTAGGCTTTCCTGCTAAATCGCTTCCCACACGTTTACAAAAACCGCGGTTCGCAAGCGCTGCAAATCCAACGATCACACCACCCATACTCTCAGCAATTTTTGCCGCTTCTAAGGCAGAACCGCCCGTGGTGATAATGTCTTCGCAGACAAGGATTTTTTCACCTTTTGATACTTCAAAGCCTCTGCGAATCGTCATTTCTCCATTGACACGCTCGGCAAAAATAAAACGTTTTCCAAGGGCGCGCGCAAGCTCATACCCTGCTAAAACGCCTCCGAGTGCGGGGGAACAAATGGTGTCAATTTCAAGGTTGGAAGCGTTAATCATTTTGGCTAATGCCACGGCTAATTGCTCAGCCACTTTGGGGTCTTCCAAGACTTTGGCACTTTGAAGGTAGTAGTGTGAGTGTTTCCCACTGCTGAGTAAAAAGTGTCCCTCTAAAAGCGCGTTGGCATCTTTATAAATTTTTTCAATCTGCATGGTTTGCCTTAAATTTTGAGAAGTTCAGATTCTTTTTCTCTGACGAGTTCGTCGACTTTAGAAACCGTAGCATCGGTGATTTTTTGCACTTCATCTTGTCCTTTTTTAGAACCATCTTCAGTGATCACTTTATCTTTTTCAAGTTTTTTGACTTGATCATTAGAATCTTTACGGACATTTCGAATCGCAATTTTGGCTTTATCGCCCATCGCTTTGGCTTGTTTTGCACCCTCTTTGCGTTGTTCTGTTGTCATTGGAGGGAAGAAAAGTTTAATGGTTTCGCCATCGTTGTTAGGATTGACGCCAATGTTTGCTTGCATAATCGCTTTTTCGATCTCTCTGAGCATCTTTTTTTCCCAGGGAGAGATGGTGATGGTGGTTGCATCAGTGGCTAAAACAGTCGCTACTTGACTAAGGCCTGTTGGTGTTCCATAGTAATCGACATGAATATTATCCAAAATTGAGGTAGAAACTTTACCACTACGAATGGTTATAAAGTCGCGTTTGAGTGCTGAGATACATTTTTCCATATGCTCTTTTTGTTCAGCATAGATTTTATTGAGTTCCATATTTATCCTTTACAAGTAGTTTCGTTGAAATTTTGTTGCCCACAGAGACGATGATCCGTGTGCGATCTTTGGTGAGTATTTTATTGATTTGTGCTTCAAACACACCATCACTGAGACTCACTTCTTGATATCCATGTTCGCTGATGTAAATACCGCCCTTAGTCGAAGTGGTTTGTGCTTTTACATGTAAAGCGCCAAGTTTGCCATCACTGAGCAATACCGTAGGTTCAAACCAGGTGGCTTCAAGGGCTTTATATTTTAAAAATCCAGTTAAATCGCTTTTGCCAACCAGTGCGGAGCGGTCTAAATCGAGCGGATCGCTGAAACTTGCAACAGCACCCATAGTTTGGTTTAAAATAGCTTCAAAACCATAGCTTTGTGCAATGGCTTTTACTCGAGGGCTAAATTCGCCAAAAGGATAAGAAAAATAATGAGGCTTTAGTCCAAGATGCTTTTCAAAAAGGGCTAATCCCTCATCAAAGTCTTTTTTAAGTGCTTCATTACTTAGTTCTGTCATATGGGGGTGGTTGAGAGAATGAAACTCTAAAGAGCCATATTTGGCTGTCTCTTTCAGTTGGTCCCAACTCATAAAATCACCGTATTTTTGCTCCGTTGCTCCAACATAGACGAACATGGTGAAGGGGTAGTGGTACTCTTTAAAGAGTGCTAGGCCATGTTCGTAAAAGCTTTTATAGTTATCATCAACGGTGAGAACAATCCAATTATCTGGAATTGTCTCTTTGTTGTGAAGTGCTTGGACTAGTTTTTCAAGGGGAATGACTTCGTAGCCATTTTTTTTAAAGTAGTCAAACTCTTTGCGAAGTTCTTCAAGTGTTGTATTGGTTGAGGGATATCTTGAATCGTTAAAACGATGGTAGATAAAGATATGGGCATCTGCCCATACCATGACACTCAAACATAATACAAGCCAAAAGGATTTCATGGCTAATTATTTAGCGCTAGGAGCTTCTGGGGCTGATGGAGCTGTTGTCACAGGAGCTGGAACACTTGGAACAACGCTTTTTTCAATTTTGATATCTTCAGCAATAGAAACTTTTTTAGTTTGGTTGTAAAAATAACCTAAAGCAAGGGTATTTGCAATGAAAAAGATTGCCATAACAAATGTAAATTTTGCCATAAATCCTGCTGGACCTTTTGCTCCAAAGAGAGATTCGTTACTTCCACTATAAGCGCCAAGACCAATAGATGAACTTTTTTGAAGGAGTACAGAAACAGTTAAAATAACGGTAAATACAAATTGTAATACCAGTAAAACGGTGGTCATAAGAGATGTCCTTTGTTTTCAAAATAATGTAGAACTAAGGATTATATCCAAAATGGGTTAAAAAATCATTTAACCAGTTGAAAAGCGCTTACAACATGTTAAAATCAACTGTAATTTCATCAATGCAACGTTCGGGTAAAAAAGCTTTTGCATATTCAAGATAGATGTTTGATGTATAGAGAAACTTGACCAACTCTTTGTCCAATTCACCTGCTTGTGCCATGGTATAAAGAATTTTCATAACCGTGGAGAGGGGCATACCCGCCTTATAAGGACGATCACTTGCTGTTAAGGCTTCAAAAATATCAGCAATGGCTAAAATACGTGCTTCAAAGCTAATTTCATCTCCCTTAAGTCCTTGGGGATAGCCTTTTCCATTGAGCTTTTCATGGTGATTCCCTGAAATTTGCGGAATTTGTTGGTATTTTTTAGGGAAGGGAAGGCGGTTCAGAATATCAATACTGAGCTTCGCGTGATTGTTAATTATTTCACGTTCTTCTGAGGTTAGCGTTCCTTTTTGTATGCTCAAATGATGTGCTTCATCAGGTGTTAAAATTGTATAGATTTCATTCCCAATATGCCATGGATGCTCAGCGATAGCTTTAATATTTGCAGCTTTCTCATCACTGAGAAACTGTTCTCCATTGTTACTTGATTGGAGAAGTAAAAAGATTTCACGGAGTGTTTTGATCTGCTGTTCGTATGTTTTTTCTAAAGTTGTTACATCACCTATTTGTTTACCTTCTAAAAGAGCAATTTTGTCTTCTAAAAATTTTACATGTAAAGCTTTTTCAATCGTTTGAATACGACTCTCAATGAGCACAATACGGTCACATAATGCTTCCAATTTGGTTGATTTATTGAGGATGTGTTCGGGTGAAGCCAGTTTTCCAATGTCATGCATTAAGGCAGCAAAATTGATCTGTTTGATCTCTTCGGTATTAAAATGCTTATGGGCGTATGTGATTGTATCGCGATTGATTGCTTCGGCAAGCATGACACTGAGTTTGACCATACGTTTGATATGCCCAGCAGTATAAGGTGATTTTTTGCTGATTGTAAAAATGATACTTTTAAGGAAGCCTTCTAAAAGATTTTCAAGCCCTTGAATGAGCGAGGTATTAGTAATAGCGATTGCCGCTTGTGAAGCGAGCGATAAAGTAATTTTTTCATCTTCATTGTTAAAAGGGATGACTTCTTGTTTATAATCATTTTGCTTGTTAAGCAGTTGCAACACACCTATAATTTCGTATTCATGGTTTTTGAGAGGAATAACTAGCATGGATTTTGAGCGATAGCCTGTTCCTTGATCAAACTTTTTGGTTCCTTCAAAGGAAAATCCTACTGCTTCATAAACATCGGGAATATTAACAAGGCGATCTTCTAAAACACAGGTTGCCGCTACCATCGCTTTATTGGGCGTTCCATCTTCAAGGTAGAGTGGCAAAGGTGCCCATGTAATTTTTCCACTTGTACCGCCCATCTTAATCTTTAAAGAGTCCGTTTGGATGACTTTAAAACGAAGTTCATTTTTTTCTAATAAATAAAGCGTTCCCCCATCGGCATTGGTAAGATTTTTGGCTTCCGTGACAATCATTTCTAAAAGATTTTCAAGGCTTTCATTGGCAGAGAGAGCGGTTCCAATTTGCGTTAATTTTTGAACACGTTCATCATTGGTATGGCTAGACATCATTTGGTGTAGTAAACCAGTGGCGATATCTATTTTTTCTCCATCACACAAAATGGATTTTTTTGCAATGCCCATATCTTCCAATTCTTTGACAATCAGGTCTGCGTAGAAAGGCTTGAGATGGTTAATGTAGAGATGGAGGTCATCACGTTTAAGCCGCTTTAATCCCTCTTGAAGAAAATGAGGTGTGAGATGTTTGCTTTCAGCTGCGACATGAGAGAGCTGATTGGGAAATGAGACATCGATGATCAGTGCTTTGATGGAAAGGTTTTCGTTAAGGATATTCCAGAGCGCTTCATTGTGAAAAGTGTCGCCTGAAAAGAGTATGCTGCTTCCTTGTTGCTCAATGATATAACCACAACAGGGTACGGCATGATTGGCTGGAATGGGAGTGAGTGTAATGTTCTCTTCAATGAAATAACGTTTATAGGGCTCTATCTCAATATAGGTGATAGCAGGACATTCACAATGTGTTAGATTGATTTTACTAAAATCTGGCCAGACCATATCATTAAAAAGATGTTTTTTGATAGCTTTAATGGTTTGGGGAAGTCCATAGAGGTAGAGTGTCTCTTTGCGTTGTGTAAAAAAATTATCAATAAGAAAAGCACTGTCTATAATGTGATCGAGGTGTGCATGTGAGAAAAAAATACGGTTTACATGTAACGCTTCAGTGCCTAGAGCATACATAATATTGCCAGCATCAATGATTGTATTGGGCGTGACTTGGATACAGGTTGTAAAACTTTGTTTAGATCTACTTCCGTTTGCACCTAGAATGTGAATTAAACTCATCGTTATCCTTTGGTGGTGTGTACAAAAACACCATTAAATGAAGAAGGTGGAAACGCGATATAGTGCAAACAGCGTTCAATATACAGAGGATAGATTGCCTCATTGGTTTTATTTTCTCTTCGATTCAATGCTTCAAAACATTTGAGTGCTTCAGTAAAATCAGCTTTTCTATAAAGTTCAATGGCTTCGTGGTGTAAACGTAATTCCTCTTGGAGCTCTTCATACGATGTTGCGTAAAGCGGCTCGGTTTGGAGTGTATCAAAATCATGGATTTGCCATACTTCTATAGGTTCATGTTTGCCTTTAACGGTTACTAAATCTAAGAAGCGAAAGAGGTAAGCACCTTTGAGTTTATTTTTGGTGAAATGGGAAATAGTGAGGTGCGAATGATAGTATTTGCATAATGATTCAAGCCTTGAGCCTAGGTTAATGGGATCGCCAATGACCGTATAATCACTTCTATTGCTTGTTCCCATCTCCCCAACAATGGCAACACCTGTATTGATACCAATACCAATATCGATAATAGGCACTCCTTTTTGATCTGCCATGGCCGTAATGGTTTCAAACTCTGGATTGGTACGAATAGTGGCATTGAGTGCCTTGAGATGATGAAGTTGTTGGAGTGCAGCAGTGACAGCTTTATCCGCATGATTAGGGGTGCTAATAGGTGCATTCCAATACGCCATAATCGCATCGCCGATAAATTTATCGACTGTGCCTCCTTGGTGAATGATAATTTGACTCATGGGATCCATATAGGCATTCATTAGGTGAATAAGATGTTTTGGCTCACCTGCTGCTTCTGAAATACCTGTAAAGTTACGTAAATCGGAAAAAAAGATGGTGATCTCTTTTTCGATACCTTGTAGAATATCGTCTCCACTAGAGAGAATATTGTTCATAACGGCAGGGCTGACTTTACTTGAAAATTTATGTTTAATAAGCTCTTTTTGACGAATTTCCAAAAAGTAGTTCATGGCTTGTCCCACAATAAAGAGAATGTTAATGGCAAATAGCGGCAAAATCGTATTGAGTAAAATACCTTGATATACCATGCAATAGTAATGCGTGATGACGACGATGAGGTTAAGTATCACAAGGGCGATAAAACTAAAAAATGCACTAGGAACCAGTAACGCCACCAAGGTAACGATTGAAAGTATCACGATACTGAGTAGATCGACACCGCGCGCCCAAATAGGTTGTGAAATGTAATCTTCATGGAGCATATTATCAATCGCATTGGCATGAACCTCTACCCCTGCGTAGACACTTTCAAATGGTGTACTTCTTAGATCCAAAAGACCCGCTGCAGAAGTGCCTAAAAGGGCTATTTTATCTTTTACATGTAAAGGATCAACACGGTTGTTATAGACATCAATGGCAGAAATATAGCGGTAGCTGTTTTGACCTCCGCGATAGTTCACCATTAAGCGTCCAAAAAAGTCTGTGGGAATAATATGTTCACCAATTTCAATTTGTCGCAGCCCATTTTCATCATACACAATGTTGATTTTTTTTTCACCAAGCGCAATGCGTACCATTTCTAGGCTCAAAGAGGGGTAGAGAACACCATCATATTCCATCACTAACGGAACACTTCGTACGATGCCATCGTTATCAGGAATCGTGTTGAAATAGCCACTTGAGTAAGCTTGTTTTTGAATCTGAGGAATGTTGAGAATGGCACGGTATGGCTTAATCAAAGAAGAGCGTTTAGGGCGGTTTTGCTCTACAAGAATTGCCGCTGATTTTGGATTGCCTTCTGGTTGGATTGAGTCAGGTGTGAGCGCAAAAACATAGCCCACAACGGTAGGTGTATGCGCAATCGTTTCGGCAAAAATAGTATCATAATCAGGCACATCTTTATGGGGCAATCCCAATTGTGCTAAAACTTTTTGAGGGGAGCTATTATCAGCTTCAGCAAAAACGACGTCGAGTCCTACAATGGCAACGCCAAGATCGGAAAGATTTTGCAAAAGCCTTGCTATTTTATCGCGACTCCAAGGCCATTGTCCCAATGCCTTGAGACTCTTTTCGTCGATGTCTATAATCACAATATTTTCATCGCCTGTGATTTCACCTCTACTTTGCAGCATCCTATCTTTAATTTTATACTCAAAAGGAAGCCAAAAAGAACTTTCATAAAGATAACCTACAACACTCCCTGCCATAACAATAAAGGTAAAAAGGAGTTGAAGTAGGCTTTTACGCATAGGCTAGAATGCCCACATAATGCTAGCAAGTGCGTTTATCTTGTCGTAAGTATAAGGATCGTGATTTGAGTGATTGTTGCTATACATGACACTGGCTCCCAAAGAGAGGTTCTTTTGGAGTGTGTAGCCAAAAGAGAGTTCATATTGGTCTTTGTCATCTTGGCGCTTAGTCAAGAAAATAGTATCCACATCGTCATAGTTGGTTGAAGTGCGGGTATAACCTAAAGAACTTCTAAAATCTTTGGTAAATTCTTTAGAGAGATCAAGCCCGTATTTCCACTCTTTATCTTGCACATCGGTGCGCACAGACTCTACTTCTTTGTTAATGCCATAACTGGTATGAAGTCCTAATGCAAAGAGGTTTTCGCCGATGATACGTCGATAATTGATAAAGAGCAGATGTGCATTGACATCGTATGTCTCATCGTGATAATACCCTCGCTTAAAGCTATAGCCCCCCTCAATTTGAGAGAGTTGGTCAAGAAGATAACTGCTTTTAACGCCTGCTCCAATATTGGCAAGATAGCCTTTGCCATCGATATAAACACGATCAAATGTGACAGGAAGTGCTACGGTGGTTTTATCTTCACTCCACGTTGGTGCACTTGAGAGTGAAAAGAGCACCAGATTGTTTTGACTGGATTGGGAGTAGAGTTTATCGTAAGCTATGAAGCTATTTTCCAAACTCCATCCACCGCGATCACCAAAGTCATAACTGTGGTTGAAAACAAACGTTGAAAAACCATAGCCATCTCCATTTTTTGCATTACCTGAGATCGGGATATTTAAAGCGGGTATGGTGAACTGTTTTGCGCCAATATCATTATTGACATTACTATCGTATCCTCCACCTACAATGAGGGCTCCTCCAAAGCGATGGCGGCTCAGATTTTCATCAATGGTGTGTTTAAATGCCATAGCGGAGTCTCGTACATCGCTAGGAAGTTGTTCATTCAAGACGAGGTCGAGTTCACTTTGTGCAAGCTCTAACTGTTTGCGTTCAAAGTAGAGGCGTGCCATTTCAAGGTGAGTACGTGTGTGTTTTGGGTTGAGAATCAGCACACGATCAAATGCTGCGACAGCCTCGTCATAATGACGAAGTTCTAAGGCACATCGTCCCACAAAAAAGTTAATTTCGGCGTTGTTGGGTGTTTGTTCAAAAAGCTGTTCAAAAAGTGAATATGCCGTAGCAAAGTCATTTTGAGTATAGGCTTTTTGAGCCGAACTATAAAGTTCTCCAGATGTTGGTTCTTGTGCCAAAAGGTGTGTCCCAAGAAGAGCAATGAGCGCAATATGTGAGAGTTTCATTATTTGACCGCCTTAAAAACGCCAGTAGCGGTATTGGTGCCCGCTGTTGCATTAAATGTCCCACCGACGGCTTGAACCTCATTACCATAGAACTGACCTCTAATGGTGCTGAGGCTAGCATTATTAGTAGTACCATTAATAGCCACATTCGCTTCTTTTTGAAGATTAAAACTTCCTCCTTCAATCGTGCCAGAAGGGGAAATTTTCCATGTTTGAGGAGTTGTTTGATTGGTTTGGAATTGAATATAACTGGTATTTAAGAGGCTACCACTCCCCGCCCCAAAATTAAAATTTAATTTGACATCATTGTTGTTGGTGGGGTTAATGCTGTAGTTGTTGACTCCATCGCTGACCGACCCGATAACATGACCATTATAGGCATAGGATGTGGTGGATGTCTCGTGAATTTTAGTGGTAATATAATTATTGGCGGTATCGGCATCTACATTTTTACCTGCAACCCAATAGTTAGTGCTGCTTAGGAGTTTACTGTCATTGTTGATTTTCATTGCCCAGTACCCCCATGAAACATAGTCATTGGTATAGGTATTTTCGGTTTGCATCCATCCGTCTTGGTTATCAAAATTTTTGATAGAAAATTTATCATTGCCTTTATAGGTCATTGTATTGGAATCTTTGGTTTTAGCTAAAGATACAGGGTAGTTAACATCACCACGATCCAATAAAATAGAGCTATCGGTGGTGATACTATCATCACTCGTATCAAGATTGAGTGTCAAAGTATCTGTGGCACTGGTTAACGTCATACCATCTTGAGTGTATGTGGAAGTTGCCATACCAACGAGATTAATGATGCCAGACGCATCGGAAGTCGCTTGTAGTGGTGGATTAAAGGTTGGATATGTCAAATTTCCGTTGTTTCCATTGTTTCCATTGTTTCCATTGTTGTTGAAAATTTCTTCTACATGATTAGTGATAGCGTGAGCGATATTGGTTGAAGTATTGGTTTGAGAAGCTTGCTCTGCTAATGCTGGCATAGTAGGAGAGGGTGGTTGAATTTGTTGCTGTGGTGATGGCGGAGGTGGTGTATTTTCAGCTTCATTTTGTTCATGCTCTGGCAATGGTGGTCGTGCATTGATTGCCCCTTGGTACAACTGCTGTATTTGCTGTGGCGTCATAACTACAGGCGGCGGTGGCGGCATATTTGGACTTACGAGTGTAAAGTATCCCGAGCTTATAATAACACTACCATGATTATTCGAAACAACAATTTCTCCATCAAGGCATGCAAGAAGTTCTACAGTATTTTGTGAACCTTCTGCAGCAGCTGTACCTGCAACGGTTGTACCCCGAATACCAATCGTGGCAGTGGATGTTTCAAGTTTAAAATTTTCAGGTGCTTTTTTACCAATTTGTCCCGTGATACTTTTAAAAGTGCCTTGGCCAAATTTGAATTTGGCTTTAGGTTGTTCTGCATCATTAAGGTACTCTTGAATATTTAATACACTTTCACTACCCAGCGTAATGACCGTTTTATCTTCAAAGGTGAGCTGAATTTGACTGTTTGCACGTGTTGTGATGATGTCATGTTCTTCAAATGTTGCGCCACTGGTAAGCGAAACTATTTTTTGATTGCGGTTGGCGCTAGCCTCGCCCTTTAAAAGTGAAACTTGACCGATAGCTGCCCAGACTGGTGTGCTTATTATAAGGCACATCAAAATACCTAAACGTCCGCATTTAGACATTTTTGCCCCTTTATTTTTATGATCATTTATTGTAGAAAAAATTATCTTAAACTTACATTGCTCATAGTTGAATTTTTTTACATGTAAAGGTCTCGTTTTTAAAAGAGAAGGCAGTATAATTTATTTAAAAAAGAGTGGATATTCTGTTAACATGATTGCAAAACATATCAAAGAATTTTCTAAAAATGCCTATCGTTACGATGATTACACCGCATTACAACAAGATATAGCACATTATTTAGTTTCCCGTATTACAACTAAGCCTAAAACTATTTTAGATTTGGGGTGCGGAAGTGGTGCAGTATTTAAAAACATTACATGGAAGGTAGAGCGTTTTACAGGAGTGGACAGTGCTCAAGGTATGTGTGATCTTCACCCTACATGTAAAGAGGTTGAAATTATTTGTGAGGATTTTGAGGCACTTACATTGCTTTCAAAATTGACACCGCCCTACGATCTTTTGGTTTCATCTTCTGCATTGCAATGGGCCAATGATATCGAAGCGTTAATCTCCAAAATGGTCTTTACATGTAAAGAGGGGGCATTTGCTGTTTTTACCGATAAAACTTTCGAAACGATCTATGCGATGAGTCATCTGCCTACCTTTTTACCCAACGCAAAAAGCTTAGCCGAAATGTTTGAAACTCATTTTACATGTAAATATGAAATCAAAACATTTCGCCTCTTTTTTGATGACAATCTTTCAAAATTTCGCTACATCAAAAAAAGTGGCGTTAGTGGTGGGCAAAGAAGGTTAAATGTGACACAAACCAAAGCATTGATTCAAAATTATCCACATGAATATCTTGAATTTGAAGTGCTTTTTATTTGGGGTATATCTAAAATATTTCAAAAGGTTAATAAAATATAACCAAAATTTATAAAAATGCCTATAATAAGTGTTTATCCTTAAATGAATAAATTTACTTTCATCGTATTTTTTTATCTAAAATTAGAAAAAAATGGCAAAAAAAGTTTACAAAAATTTACTTTATACCTAAAATACATCCAAATATCTCATAATTTATTACATTTTAAATCACCTAAAATAGGCGTTTATATAGCTTTTTGCATTTTATGATACTTTTTTTTACCTTTTGTAAGTTCTTTCTAAGATAGATGCTTTACAATGGATATACAAAGACGTACTTTTAAACCCAGTTTTAAAGTACGAAACTTAAAGGCAAAAGATAACAAGGAGACGCGATGAAAGTAGAGATCTCGAGAAGGAGATTTCTTCAAGGGAGTGTAGCGATGTCTATCGCTGGCGGAGTGAGCCTTAGTTCCTCTTCCATTATGGCGAGCGCTACATCACCAGCCAAAAAAGTTGGCAATGAAGATAAAAGAGTAGCAACATTATGTGAAATGTGTGTTAATAAATGTGCGGCAATTGCGCATGTACACAATGGAGTCGTTGAAAAACTTGATCCGAACCCACTTTTCCCAAAATCACGTAATATGCTTTGTGCAAGAGGCAATTCAGGTATTCAAGCACTGTATGATCCAGATCGTTTAAAGTATCCGTTAATTCGTGATGGTGAAAAAGGAAGTGGCAAGTTTAAGCGCGTCAGTTGGGACGAAGCATATGCTTACATTAATGAAAAACTCACCAAAATTTTAGATGAAGAGAAAGATAACCGTTCAACCGTAGCTTTTTGTGCGGGAGAAGGTATGGCAGAACATACGTTCCGCAGTTTCTTTACGATGTTTGGTTCTTCTCATTTTCTTAACCATGCAAGTCTTTGTCTTGCAACAACCGTTTCAGGGTATTCACTCACCATTGGCGGCTATGGTCAAGCCGATTTGGACAATGCTAAGTATGTCATTATGGCAGGAGCCAATCGTGCGGAAGCCATTGTGACTCCCGATACCATGGATTTTTTCAAACGTACCAAAGGTCGTGGTGCAAAACTCGTAACCGTCGATCCTCGCTTTACCAATACTGCAGCCAAAAGTGACAAATGGCTTGCTATTAATGTTGGAACTGATTTAGCTTTTGTTCTAGCACTCACTTATGTTGCGATCAAAGAAGAGATTTACAATAAAGCGTTTGTTGAAAACTATTTTAATGGTTTTGATGCCTATAAAGAACATATTTTAAGTAATAACTACACTCCTGAATGGGCTGAGAAAATTACAGGTATTAAAGCAGCCGATATTTACCAAGTTGCACGTGATTTTATGGTGAATGCACCTCAATCGATTTACTACCAAGGAAGACGTACGACATGGTCAAAAAATGATTTCCAATTGCGTCGCGCTCAAGCGATCTTTTCAGCACTCGGTGGTGGTGTTGATATTAAAGGTGGTATCTGTTTTGGTAAAAGTTTAGCACTCGCTGAGCATGAAATTCCTTCTCCAATGTATGCACAAGCAAAACCAAGAATTGAAAAAGATGAAGCAGCCGTTGTGGGTGGTTCTGGTTCATGGGTCGCTTTTAGAAACATGGTGTTAGAAAAAAGAAGCCCCTATCCGATTCGTGCACTGTTTAACTACAAACACAATCCAATGCAAAATATGCCAAACAACGCTAAAACAGCAGAGTTTCTTAAAAACTTGGATTTAGTCGTTACGATTGATACGATGCCAAGTGATACCGTGATGCTCAGTGATGTTATCTTACCGGAGTGTACTTACTTAGAGCGAACCGATCCTGTTGTCTCTTTTGGGGGTATTGAGCCTTCTATAGCACAACGCAATAAAGTGGTTGATCCTATGTTTGAGAGTAAGCCGATTATGGAAATTATGCGTGGACTCAGCGCAAAACTTTCAAAACCACTGTTTGAAATCACAAAAAAATACGATGAAGATGTGCAATCATCCATTGAAGATGATGGCGAAGATAAAGTATATGGAGATTTTGATCTTACCAAGCCATTTGCTTCTTCACAAGAAGAGCTGAATGAACATGCTGTTGCTAAGTATGAAGGTGCCGCAGAAATATTAAAAGAAAAAGGTGTCTTCTATCCTAATATGAATGAATATTTCAAAAAAACAGGCGTGAATGACTATGAATACTATCCTGATGCAAAACGCGCTTATTCTGTAAAGAATAATAAATTTGCTACGCCATCAGGTAAAGTTGAGTGTTCAGTCCCTGCACTTGCTAAAAAAGGTATTGATGCGATGCCTGTATGGAAAAAAGAGTATGAAATGGCTGTTCCTGCTGGTAAATTTAGATTTGTAACCGGTCGCCATGCTCAATTTACACAATCTGGTACATCTAACAATCGCATGTTGCTGAACCTTGTTCCTGAAAATTTTGCATGGATTAACAAACGTACAGCAGAAAAAATGGGTATAAAATTTGGTGATAAAATCGAAGTCGCCAGTAAAGTGGGTAAAACAACGATTAAAGCGTATCCAACCGAGAAAATTGGTCCCGATACACTCTTCTTTATCCATGGATTTGGCAACTACTCTGAAGCATTAACGCGCGCATATCATAATGGTGGTAATGATGCAGCGATTATTGAAGATAGCATTGAGCCAATGCATGGAGCCTCTTGTCTTCATGACACAATTGTAGAAATTAGAAAGGTTTGATTATGGCACGTTATGGAATGGCACTAAATTACAATAATTGTATTAATTGTAAAGCATGTGAAAGTGCATGTAAAGAAGAAAATGGTGTTTTACTCCTACCCGATCATTATCGTATTTGGGTAGGGGTTAAAGAGGCAGAAGGACAATTTCCCAATATTTCTATTGCGTCCCAAACCTATCAACCAAGTCAATGTCAACATTGTGACAATGCACCGTGTCAACAAGTCTGCCCTACGAATGCAACTTATTACAGTAAAGATGGCATGGTTATGGTTGATCCTACTAAATGTATCTTGTGTACGTATTGTATTAATGCGTGCCCTTATGATGCGCGTTATGTGGATAATCGAACCAATACGGTTGATAAATGTACTTTCTGTTCAGATACGAGACTGGCTAATGGTGAAACAACCACAGCATGTCAAGCAACCTGCCCGACAAAAGTAAGAGTATTTGGTGACTTGGATGATCCAAATAGCGAAATTTCACAGTTACTTGTGAATAAAGAGTATCGTCAAGTGAAGAGTCACTTGGGTACTAAACCAAAACTATTTTATATATTGTAGGAGTTTATGATGCAAACAATTTCTTTGAAAAAACTCTTTTATTTTGAAAAAACACCACTCAATTTAGTGATGGCATTTACAACTGTCGCACTTCTTGCAGCTTTTGCTGCAGGTGCGGTTGCCTACATTTTGCATGGACATCATGTATATAATGTAACAAGACAACATCCATGGGGTTTACTAATTGCGATGTATGTTTTCTTTGTTGTATCCAGTACGGGTCTTTGTATTATCTCTTCGATTGGGCATGTTTTTGGCATAGCTGAGTTTCAGCAAATTGGTAAACGTGCTATTGCAGGTGCCATTATCACGATTAGTTCAGGTTTCGCCGTTATTGGCTTAGAAATTGGTCACCCAATGACGATGTTGATTTACAATGTCTTAACCCCAGGTTTGACTTCAGCTATTTGGTGGATGGGAACCTTGTATGGTCTTTACCTTACGTTTATCTGTTTAGAATTTTTCTTTTTAGCGATTAAAGTCAATCATACGTTTTCTAAAATCTTTGGTATTTGCGGTCTTTTAGTCGGTCTTGCAGCACACTCAAATCTTGGTGCCGTTTTTGGATTTTTGATCTCACGTCCATCTGCCAATGGTGTATTTTATCCTGTCTATTTCATTCTTTCAGCAATGATCACAGGATGTTATTTGGTTTTCTTGATGTATGGTTTTAGATATAAAATGAATTTTCCTGAAAAAGTAAGTGTAATGCTTGTCAAACTTGCAAAAATTTTAGGCATGCTTTTAGCGGTACTTATCTTCTTTGAAGCGTGGAAAATTATAACAGCACTTTATGGAGATATGCCAGAGCGTGCAGAAACTATTTTACATGCGACGAAAAGCCCCACTTTTTGGTTCGGTGAGTTAATTTTAGGCATGTTGATACCATTTACGATTATTTTGGTCAGTAATGCCAAGGCAATTAAAGCAACCGTATATGCCTCTATATCAGGCATGGTGGGTATTTTCTTTATGCGTTATGATTTGGTTCATGACACATTGCTCTATCCTATGACAACACTCAAACGTGCAGAATACCAACTAGCACCTACCTTTGTAAATTATTTTCCTTCTGCAGCAGAGTTTGCAATAGGATTTGGTGGCATTGGCTTAGCGTTATTTATGTATTATCTTGCAGATAAAGTATTTAATCTTGATGATACTGAAAGTGCACATCATTAAATTATAGTTTTTTCATCTTTTGGGGGAAATATTTTCCCCCATACCTCGCTTTTAAAATCTTCTTTGACTCCACGTTTGAATTATCAAAAATCATATGCTACTCTTGGTAAAAAATAGTTTTTTTGTTAAACTTTTTTTAAATATCTAATTCTTTTTAAGTAATAAAATATAATTTTTATTATATTTTATTTATATAATTATTAGGTCTATAGCTTTTTGGTGTCACAATGGTGATTAATAACGTTTTAGTGCTCAAGGAATATTTTTAAGAATTGAGTCTAACAATGTACAACTATGAAAAAGGAAATAAGATGAAATTACGCATAATTAGTTCAAGCATTGTTGTTATAGGTTTGCTACTGGGCGGATGTAGCACACATCCAGAAGCAAGTACCCCGAGTGCAAAAGTATTAACTGAGCCAACGGCACATGTCAAAGAGTTGATTGAAAAGTATAAACTTGAAAATGTAGATTATGCTTACGTTAAAATAGCTATAGGCAATGGAACAAGAGATGGTGCAAAAGCACTCTTAATTGATGCTCGTCCCCATCCAAAATATTTAGCAAGTACGATTCCATCAAGCTTGAATATTCCAGATACGCAAATTGATCAATATATTGGTCAATTAGATAAAGTCGCTAAAGATAAAGAAATTATTGTCTATTGTGGCGGATGGGAGTGTGAAAAAAGCCCAATCGTCGCGGGTTATTTAAAAGGCAAAGGCTTTACTAATGTCAAACTTTACCAAGCGGGTGAACCTGAATGGATTACTAAAAACTATCCAGAGATAGGCTTGCCTGTAGCCCAATCCGCTTTCAAAAACAATAGTGCTCTTTTTATGGATGCGCGTCCTTATGCAAAATATATGGCAGGAACAATTCCTGGGGCTTTGTATATGAGTGATGAAGAGATTGATAAACTGAGAGGTCGATTACCTGTAGATAAAACAACCCCAATTATAAGCTTTTGCGAAGGCTATTCATGTGCCAAATCACATAATTTAGCCAAAAAACTACAAGAATTTGGCTATCAAAAAATTAGTGTTTACGCTGGTGGATACCCTGAATGGAAAGAAGCTGGACTTCAAACTACCGCTGGTGGTGCTAAAAAAGTAGAAGTAGCAACGACGCCTAAAAAAGATGCTTTTGTGGAAGGTATCAAACTAGGTGAAGATGAGGGTACTGTGGATGGGGAATGGTATAAAGCACTTATTATGAGTGATAAAATTCCTGCGAATGTAGCTGTTGTAGATGTTAGAACACCTGGGGAGTTTGCCAATGGGCATATTAAAGGAGCTATTAATATTGAAGCAGGGAAAATGAGTGCAACAGAATTTGCAGCGAAACTTCCTAAAGGTAAAGTGGTGATTATGAATTGCTCAGCAGGTGGAAGGTCGATGGAAGCATTCTTAAAACTTAAAAATACAAAAGTCGATGTGAGTAAAATATTGTACTTTGATGCCAATATCAAATGTGATAAAAATGGCAAATGTGAGATTAAGGTCAATGAACCTTTAGGTTAAAATATCTTACATGTAAAGAAAAAAAGGAGGTGGGGAAATAGAATTCTCCCCCCCCCTCCTTTTTTTATATTTGAATAAAAGCTTATTCGTCGCGTGATCCGAAAATTCCTAAAATTTGAAGCAGCGAAACAAAGAGATTTAAAAAGTCTAAATACAATGCAATAGCGCCTTCAATAGGTGTTTCATAAGCACCTTTGATGATATTTTGTGTATCATAAAGAATAAATGCACTAAACAAGATAGAACTAATACTAGCAATAGCTAATTGTAAAATAGGACTATGGAAAAAGATATTGATAATGCCCGCAACCACGACTACAATCAATGTAATAAATAACATCTTTCCCATTGCCGAAAAATCTCTTGTAGTATTCATCGCAAATACAGAAAGCCCACCAAAGGCAACTGTTGTTAAAATGAAGGCATTGGCGACAATACTAGCGCCTCCTGGCATTCCTAATGTATGCGAGAGTAAAGGTACAAGTGTTAAACCGCTGATAAATGTAAAACCAAAAAGCAAAATCATATTGAGTCCAGCTTTCTTTTTAGCAGCAAAAAGTCCAAATAAAAAGACAAACTCTAAAATGACAAGGCCTAAATACCAAGAAGAGATAGTTTTTGCCATACCAATTCCAACATATGAGCCAGCACTTGCCGCAAGCAATGAAGCTGCAAACAGTTGATAGGTCTGCTTAATAAAAACTCCCATAGAGCTCTCGTTGACCTTTGTCTGCTCGTAGGTACTTTCTTGTGCATTGTGTTGTATGTAGTTTCTGTCATACAGTCCCATGTAATTCTCCTTCAAAAGACGTAAAATCAAATCGCATTTTATCAAATTAATAATATGGAATGCAATTTGTGAATTGTCTATTATATGGAAAGAGAGTAAACGAAAAATTAATCAACTTAAGAGGAATAAAAAAGCTAATCTGAGCTTGTATGAGTTTAATGTCTTTGTAAGGTGTAAGGATATATAATTTCGTCCTCGTTTGAGAAAGCGGGGTTAAAGAGAAGTACCCAAAGTAGGGGATAAGCTTCACGTTCATTACCATTTTAACAATGTCAAATTCAATCTTTGAAATCTAAATAAGCGACCTTAGTCAGTGACGCGAAAAAAGAGATTATCAACTCTTTATTAAAAAAAGAGATACTTTAAGTCAAATGAAGAACACTTCATAAAAATTTTATGGAGAGTTTGATCCTGGCTCAGAGTGAACGCTGGCGGCGTGCTTAACACATGCAAGTCGAACGGATGAGATAAGCTTGCTTATTTCGTTAGTGGCGCACGGGTGAGTAATGTATAGCTAACCTGCCCTTTAGTGGGGGACAACAGTTGGAAACGGCTGCTAATACCCCATACTCCTTCTTATCATAAGGTAAGTTGGGAAAGATTTATTGCTAAAGGATGGGGCTTTATGGTATCAGTTAGTTGGTGGGGTAATGGCCTACCAAGACTATGACGCCTACCTGGTCTGAGAGGATGATCAGGCACACTGGAACTGAGACACGGTCCAGACTCCTACGGGA
>Ga0183095_10804_pt1 | contig 56254 bp, 52 predicted proteins | sample BioMet4_FD_130346 | JGI IMG/M metagenome (GOLD analysis project Ga0183095, IMG submission 130346) | Microbial communities from bioreactor (seeded with sewage sludge) at LBNL, California, USA - Biofuel metagenome 4 (v2) (version 3) | ecosystem: Engineered > Bioreactor > Anaerobic > Unclassified ...
CTTCCGATCTCCGCAACTACGGAGCCGTCGCCCGCGATTACTTCGGCTACAACATAGCCGTGATCGACCTGCGCAATCCCACCCGCTCGGATGGCAACAACATGCTGCATCTGGTCAACAAGTACATGGATGAATATCGCGCTGACGAGAACAACCTTGCCGCCAAAGCCAAGGCGGAAAAGTACGCCAAGATCATCTCCAAGACCATCATCAATTCCTCCGGTGACAGCGCCAACTATGGGCAGAACGCCTTCTTCTACGACGCAGCAGAGGGGCTTCTCACTTCGGTGATTTTGCTTCTGGCGGAGTTTTTGCCGCCGGACGACGATCACCCGGAGGAACGCCGCCACATCATCTCCGTATTCAAAATGGTGCAGGAGCTTCTGGAGCCGTCCAGAGTCAAGGGAAAAAGCCAGTTCCAGCTCCTGATGGCAAAGCTCCCGCCCGAACACAAGGCAAAGTGGTTCGCCGGCGCGGCGCTCAACTCGGCGGAGCAGGCCATGGCCTCCGTCATGTCCACCGTGCTGTCCCGGCTCAATGCCTTTCTCGACAGTGAGATGGAGCAGATTCTCTGCTTCGATACCGCCATCGACGCCGAGAAGTTCTGCAACACCAAGAGCGCCATCTTCATCGTCCTGCCGGAGGAAGACCTGACCAAATACTTCATGGTGTCGCTGATGATCCAGCAGCTCTACCGAGAGATCCTCTCGGTGGCCGACGAGCAGGGAGGCAAGCTGAAAAACCGCGTGGTATTTTACTGCGATGAACTGGGCACCATCCCGCCCATTGAGTCGCTGGAGCTGATTTTCTCGGCCTCCCGTTCCCGCCGACTGATGATGGTTCCCATCATTCAGTCCTTCGGGCAGCTCCAGAAAAACTACGGCAAGGAGGGCTCGGAAATTATCGTCGACAACTGCCAGTGCACGATCTTCGGCGGCTTTGCGCCCAACAGCCAGACCGCCGAGGTATTGAGCAAGGCGCTGGGCAGCCGCACTGTCATGAGCGGCAGTATCTCCAGAGGGAAAAATGATCCTTCCCAAAGCCTGCAGATGATGGAGCGTCCGCTGATGATGCCTGACGAACTCAAGAGTCTTCCCAAGGGTCAGTTCGTCGTCATGAAAACCGGTACCCATCCCATGCAGACGCGGCTGCGGCTGTTCCTCGACTGGGGCATCACCTTCGACCGTGTCTACGAGGTACCGGAAAAGGCCGCGCGCAAGGTTGCCTACGCCGACAAGGACGAGCTGGAGCGCCGTATCATGACACGATACCACGCCGACAGGGCGGCAGAGGATGCCCCAACCTCCAATCAGCGCGCCCAGAGCGGCATGAACCATATGCAGTCCAATTACAGCCTACGCGAATCCAAAAGTCAGCAGCGGGCACAGTCACAGGAGGACAAAATATGAGTTATTTCGGAAGCATCTACGCCGAGGACATTCCGCATCGCGCCAAGACGGTCTATATGTACCTGAAGGATCGCTCAAATGCCCAGGGCGAGTGCTGGCCCGGCATCAAGACCATCGCGCGGGAGCTGAACCTCTCCCGCAGCACGGTCAAACGCGCCATTGCCGATCTCACCGCGCATGGATACTTAAAAAAGGAGCCGCAGTCCCGTGAAAACGGAAGCAGCAGCTCCAATTTGTATTCGATTGAAAAATTGCGTCCGTGAGATGCGGGAAAACACAATCTTCCGCCAAGGGGATACTTTGCCAAGTTGCTGGACCCAGCCGGGGTTCATGATGAGCCCCCTTGAAGGACTCATTCTAAGGAAACGATTATAGGCAGAGAAAAGGTCATGGATTTTCATCGATAACCCTATTGCTTGTCAGCCTTCATCAACGTAAGCCAGACGTTGTATGATATCAGCTTAATCCTGAGAGTGAGCGCATTACAATATCGACATCTTGATTCTCAAGTTCTTGAATGATATGCAAATAAGTCTTTTGAGTTGTTGTCATACTTGCATGACCCAAGCGCCTTGCAACACTGGCGATGGATACCCCTGCAAACAGAAGAAGCGAAGCGTGTGTATGACGCAACCCGTGGACGGTAATAACCGGAACATTTGCTCTTTTGCATTGCCTTTCCAAAATATCGTTCACCGTCGAATTATACACCTTTCCGCGCACAAAAATAGGTTCGTCAACCGGTGTATTCTTTACCAGCTCGGAAAACTGAATGACCGTTTGCCAGTCTATCTGAATTTTTCTAACAGATGATTTGTTTTTGGTGGGTTGAAATCCACCGGCTCCCTTATAATCCCACGTCTTGCTTATTGAAAGAGTTTGATGAGCAAAATCGAAGTCCTTCGGGGTTAGTGCAACCGCCTCTGAAAAACGCATGCCCGTTTTCGCGACAAGCAGAATAAACCAGTCCCAGTTTACCTCCCCTTTTAAATCAAGGGATGTAAGAAGCGTATGGAGTTCAAATTGGTTCAGGTATTTCAGCTTTTTAGGGCTTGGCGTCTTACCTTTTATGATTGCTTTTCGCGTGGGATCTCGGCTTATTAGACCTTCATCAACAGCATCAAGGATAGCTCCTTTGAGTTGGTGATGGAAATCCATTGTCGTTTGCCTTTCATGATGCAACGCATAGTCATTCAAGAGCTGTTGATATGCAATTCTTGTCATTTCACAGATCTGTAAGTTTGGAACAAGTTTTTCAACCCATTGATGTGTCATTAAGTATTTATCCATGGTGACTTTCCTTATCGCCCCTTGCTTATAAACAGTTATCCAGCGGGCGTAATACTCGCAGAAAAGGTCGTCTTTTTTGATTTCATCTAACATCGGTAATACCTCCATATTTTATATTTCGGCTTACGCTGATGAAGGGTGATAAGGTGGTCGAGGTTTGAAAAACACTCCGCAATTTGCTTTTGCTCTGCAATATCTTTTGCAATCATTATTTCAATTTCACTTAGAGTAGGGTACTTCAAAATCCAGTTATCCGATGTGATTCCTTGTGAATTAACTTGGAATACACGAATCATATCGGGGCGCTTAATCAGATAGGAAATGCATCTCGAGTCTACCCCGAATTTTGGCGAAAGTACAGTATATGCAGGGCTTACAATGCCTTCATAAGCCGAATAACCGCTTGCGCCTTGCCACATTCTCATAGAATTATAGGCGATATCTCCTACACAAACCTTCTTGTATTTTGACTTGTCATCATTAGAGTTATCATGCCTGCCAAGCTCAGCAAACTTCTTGATTCCATCATTGATTGTTACAGAAAGAAGCTCTCCGTCAAGCATACTTTCAGTGCGTTCTGAAAAGCATTCCCCCAACTTACGCTGTTCCCAAGCGAATGCCAATGGATACTCCATTCTGATTTGTAGCGTAGAACCGAGGAAAACGCACATACGCTGATGAAGGGTGATAAGGTGGTCAATTACTGCGAAATACTCTGAAATTGCCTTCTGCTCCTCGTAATTTGGGAATATGACATATCCTTTTAGAGCGTTTTCAGAGGATACCTTCATATCATTTTTTGCACCCTTATTTACAAGTGGATGCATGTAATTGTTCATCCTCGCGTGCTGCTCAAAGTAGGTCTGCACAAAGTCTGGATAGGTGTTTTCTTTGGGACGATATACAGCATATAAAGTCGACACAATGCCCGTTTTTCCCTTGTTTGTCTTGATTATTCCGTATGGGTTAGAGTTGAGCGGCGACTTAGTATAGACAACATCGCCAGTGCGAACAACACCATAATTGGATACAGAAACACCCGCAAAAGAGCGCCCCTGGAACTCTATCTGATTGACTATCCCATAGTCGCCAGACACCGACAGCACATCCGTTTTATCGTAGGCGTCGTCGGTATTCTTCTCAGAAGAAACGGAAAGATATTCTTCTAACTTACGCTGTTCCCAAGTAAATGCCTCTGGAAATCTTGCTTCGTTCCAAAGTTATCTGCGCCTATAGCAAAAATAAATTTGAAATATCAGACTTAACATTGAAATTCCAAAGCTTTTCGAGTATAATATAAGGTGTTTTGAACTTACACTCAGGTTCAGCGAAAGGATGAGTGCATTATGGCTGTGAGTTACAAGAAACTATGGCACATACTTCTTGACAGAGACATGAAAAAGAAAGACCTGCAAAGCGCAGCCGGGCTGACCAGCTACGCCATGAACAAGTTGAGCAGAGACGAGGATGTCACGACTGAGATCCTTGGGAAAATCTGCAAGGCTCTGGATTGCACGACGGATGACATCATGGAGTTCGTCTCGGATGACAATTGAGTCCCGCTTATCGGACAGAGCATTCCTTATAATGATAGCGGGAGCAAAGAGTAGACGGCAGAAAGGATACTGATACATATGAACAAGCAGCAGCTGGCAAATAAAATATGGGAATCAGCGAATAAAATGCGATCCAAAATCGAGGCCAACGAGTATAAAGACTATATTCTCGGCTTTATCTTCTATAAATTTCTTTCCGACAAGGAAGTAAAATACCTGAAAAGCATCGGGTTTGATGATGACACCATGGAGCAGGTAACGGAAGACGCAGGAGAACTTGTGGAAAATGTTCAGAAGAACATTGGCTACTTCATTTCCTATGAAAATCTTTTCTCAACATGGCTTTCCATCGGGTCAGACTTCAATGTCTCCAATGTCCGGGATGCGCTTTCTGCATTCAGCAGACTGATTGATGCTTCACACAAAAAGGTTTTTGACAAAATCTTTGAGACGCTGCAAACCGGGCTTTCCAAGCTGGGTGATAGCTCCGGCACCCAGACAAAGGCCATCAGCGACCTGATTCACCTGATTAAAGATATTCCCATGGACGGAAAGCAGGATTATGATGTCCTCGGCTTTATCTATGAATACCTGATTTCCAACTTTGCCGCCAATGCCGGAAAAAAGGCCGGTGAATTCTATACGCCGCATGAAGTATCGCTTCTGATGTCGGAGATTGTGGCAAATCACTTGAAGGACAGAACCGAAATCAAAATATACGACCCCACCAGCGGATCTGGCTCCCTGCTGATCAACATCGGCAAGAGCGTCGCCAAGTATATGGGCAGCAGTGATAAGATCAAATACTATGCCCAGGAGCTCAAGGAAAACACCTACAATCTCACCCGCATGAACCTTGTCATGCGCGGGATCATTCCTTCCAATATTGTGACGCGAAACGGCGACACGCTGGAAGAAGACTGGCCGTATTTCGATGAGAGCGATCCGGTCGGAACCTATGACCCGTTGTATGTGGATGCCGTCGTTTCCAATCCTCCTTATTCGCAGAACTGGAACCCGGTAAATAAAGAAAACGATCCGCGATATAAGCGTTACGGCACTGCACCGAAGGGCAAGGCCGACTATGCTTTCCTGCTGCATGATCTTTATCATATCAAGCCGGACGGCATTATGACCATTGTTCTCCCCCACGGGGTACTGTTCCGCGGCGGTGAAGAAGGAACCATCCGCAAAAACCTGATTGAAAATAACAATATCGACACAGTAATCGGGCTGCCGGCCAACATTTTCTTCGGCACCGGTATTCCTACTATCATCATGGTGCTCAAGCAAAGACGGAGCAATACCGATGTTTTGATTGTGGATGCTTCCAAGGGCTTTGAAAAAGTCGGGAAGAACAACAAGCTTCGTTCATCGGATATCAAGCGTATTGTTGATGTGGTTTTGCATCGGGAAACAGTGGACAAGTTCTCAAAGCTTGTGACCCGCGACGAAATCCGAAGCAACGATTATAACCTGAACATTCCCCGCTATGTGGATTCCTCGGAAAAGGCGGAAAGCTGGGATATTTACGCCTCCATGTTCGGCGGTGTCCCTGCGGCGGAGGTGGAAGACCTCGGGGCCTATTGGGATGCTTTCCCGGCGCTGAAGGCGGCGCTGTTTTCCGATTTGGGCAGCGAATATCTGCACTTCGGCGTTACGGATATAAAAAAAGCCGTCGAGGAACACGGCGATATTCGCACCTTTGAAGGGATGTTTGATACCGCCTTTGCGTCGTTTGATACGGTGCTGTACCGGGAATTGCTGGGCGATGTGCAGAGCGTCAATGTTTCCAAGGAGGAGAGCGTACTTGCCTCTCAGATTTTCCAGCGGCTGGCGGGGATTCCGCTTGTCGATCAATACGAGGCTTACCAGCTTCTTGATAACGAGTGGACGCGCATTGCGGTGGATCTTGAAATTGTCCAGACCGAGGGCTTTGACGCCGTCAAAAAAGTTGACCCGAACATGGTGATCAAGAAGAAGGACAACAAGGAAACAGAGGTGCAGGACGGCTGGGTCGGCCATGTTTTGCCCTTTGAGCTTGTTCAGAATCAGATGCTCTCCGACGCCGTAGCGGCGCTGCACGGCAGCGAGGACAGGCTTGCGGAAATCGTCTCCGAGTATGACGAACTGCTGGAAGAACTGCCGGAGGAAGAGAAAGAAAATGACTTTGTCAACGATGACAAAACCGCATTTGTCCCGGCAGAGGTGAAAAAAGCCATCAAAGCCAAAGATGTTGACACTGATGTTCTTGCCATCCTCAAAAAATACGACAAATTGAGCACCGAGGAAAAGGAACTGAAAAAGAAGATCAAGGCCGAGGCCGCTGAGCTGCAAATGAAAACCAAAGCCACGATTGAATCGCTCACCGATGAAGAGGCCTATGAGCTGCTCCGCTGCAAATGGATCGAGCCCATTACTGTGGGCTTGAAAAAGCTGCCCGGCAATATTGTAACCGTGTTTGCCGCAAAGCTGGAAGCTCTTTCAAAGAAATATGAAACCACTTATTCCGAGGTGGAACAGCAGATCAAAGAGACCGAAGGTTCACTTTCCGTCCTGATTGACCAATTGACCGGCAGTGAATTCGATTTGCAAGGGCTTTCCGAGTTCAAAAAGCTGCTCGGAGGTGACGAATAATGGTGGAAAACGCAAAGAAACCTGCCATTCGCTTCGCTGGATTCACTGATGCTTGGGAACAGCGTAAGCTGGGGGAAATATCCGACAAGGTTACAGAGAAAAATGCAGGACTACAATATGTAGAAACCCTTACCAACTCAGCAGAGTTCGGTGTTATCAGTCAAAGGGATTTTTTCGACCATAGCATCTCAAAGATTGATAGTCTTGACGGATATTACATTGTCAGAAGTGAGGATTTCGTTTATAATCCTCGCATTTCTGTTACTGCTCCTGTCGGCCCTGTAAACCGCAACAAGCTTGGCAGAAATGGTGTGATGTCGCCGCTTTATACAGTTTTCAGACCACATGATGTCGACAACACTTACTTGGAACATTTTTTCAAAAGTAGGTATTGGCACTCCTACATGAATTTCAATGGTGATTCAGGAGCGAGGTCTGATAGGTTTTCAATTAAAGATGAGCTGTTTTTTCAGATGCCGATACCAACACCACATATAGAAGAACAACAAAAAATAGGAGCGTTCTTGACTTCTCTCGGTGACCTTATCACCCTTCATCAGCGTAAGTATGACAAGCTGCAAAATGTCAAGAAATCCATGCTTGAAAAAATGTTCCCGAAAAATGGCAGCAATGTGCCGGAAATTCGATTCGCCGGGTTTACGGATGCTTGGGAACAGCGTAAGTTTGCTGATATGGCTACAAGGAACTCTGGAATGGCAGTTTGCAGTAGCAACATTCCGAGCGTTGAATATGAAGATATCGTTTCCGGTCAAGGCATTCTCAACAAGGACATCAGAGAAAAGTCAAATATCAGAAGCGGCATCAGATTTGAGCCAGGCGATGTGCTTTTTGGAAAACTTCGTCCATACCTGAAAAACTGGATTTTGCCTAATTTTTCAGGCGTTGCCGTGGGAGATTTTTGGGTTCTACACCCTTTTGAAACCGATAGCCGATACCTATATTACTTGATTCAAACGCCTGCGTTTCAGACTGCGGCAAATCAATCTACAGGGACTAAAATGCCTCGCTCAGACTGGAATCTCGTATCAAAAGCCATCTTTTTCTCGCCCAAAGATATTACAGAACAGCGCAAGATTGGCGCGACACTACAGTCAATCGACCACCTTATCACCCTTCATCAGCGTGAGTTGGAAAAGCTGAAAAATCTCAAAAAAGCGTGCCTTGAAAAAATGTTCGTGTGAAGAAAGGACGGAAATCATGGCTTTGGAAAATAAATTCGGCATTACCGATTCAGCCGAGCTTGCAAGGGTTGAAGAAAAAATAAGCAAAACAAAAGCGATTGCGTTGTTTGAAAGCGGAGCGCTGGATACCTTTGAGGTTGGAACCTTCAAAGGCTTGTCCGCAATCCACAAATATTTATTTGACGAGATTTATGACTTTGCCGGCAAAATCCGAACGGTCAATATTGCTAAGGGCAATTTTCGCTTTGCTCCCGTCATGTATCTGGAAGCGGCGCTGGAGCATGTCGGCAAAATGCCGCAGAAAACCTTTGACGAAATTATCGAGAAATACGTCGAGATGAACGTGGCGCACCCGTTCCGCGAGGGCAACGGACGCAGCACAAGAATCTGGCTTGACGCTATTTTGAAGAAGGAACTGCACTTCGTGGTTGACTGGAGCCGTGTGGATAAGGAAGATTATCTTCTCGCCATGGAGCGCAGCCCAATCAAAGATACTGAAATCAAGGTTTTGCTCAAAAACGCATTGACGGATCAGGTGAATGACCGCGAAGTCTATATGAAAGGCATTGACGCAAGCTATCACTACGAAGGCTACAACACCTTCCGTACCGATGAACTCAGCGAATAAGCTGGTACTTCTTATCCAAAGCAATGAGTCGAAATTTGTCAAAAAACTTTGGTAATCCTGATTATTGGACAAGTAGTGTGCAAAGATTACAATAAACTGTTAGGCAACAGCCCTCCCAAAAGCCTGCATTAGTTGATTATCAAGCATGACAAATTGATTTCCTTCCCAGTTTCGCCTGTATTTTAGGTATACTTACATACTGAGACTTCTACCTGAGGGGTTCGATATTATGAAAATTGTTAATCACGAAGTCAAACATAAAACCTTTGGCAAAGGAATCATTATTGCGCAAGACAATGCGATCCTGACTGTGCGCTTTTCCAGTGTTGAGAAGCGCTTTCAATATCCGGAGGCTTTTCGGACTTTTTTGCAATTTTCCGAAGATACTCTCAATATTGCTATTCAGGAAGAGATTTGCCAGCTTGATCGGGCAAAACGTGATGCAATAATTGCTCAAAGTTCTACGCCTCAGGCAATCGCAAAACCACAGGCTTTGAAAAGATCTCGTGATGAACGTCCTAATATCGCGTTCAAATGCAATTACTGCGATGGTGGCGCCTCGGATAAGTCTGTAGGATTTAACGGAGTCTGCAGTGACGCGGTTATCTATAACAACATTGATGTGGAACATCGGACATGGTGTTGCTCCGAGGACTGCAACTGTCCGCGCTACCTCAACGGGGAGATCACACGGGAAGAGCTTGAAGAAATGTGCAAAGCCGATGGATTCATCTGTTATGAAAGCCAAATGCTGCGTGACTGGAAAGCTATGGCTGGGATCGTGCAGAACGGAGAACGCAAGGGACAACCTATGCATTTGAATCAGGTGCAGCCGAACAGCCTTTGCATTCTGACGACACGTGACCCATATTCCACAGAGGACCAGCGTTACATTTTTGCGGCGTTTTTGGTGGACGATACATATGGCGGCGATGACTTGGATGAAGGGTTTGTTACGACGCGTTCTGAATTTCGCGTACAGCTATCTCCTGAAGAAGCGCATAAGATGCTGTTCTGGAATTATCACGCGAACGGAAAGCAGCCGGAAATGGTTGCTTGGAATTCGGGCCTTCATCGATATATGACGGATGAACAGGCTGCCCAAATTCTCCGCGATATTGCGTCGCTTAAGCAAAACACTCGGGATGCGGAACTTGCCCAACGATTCTTTGAAACGTTCTGTGCATTAACAAAAATCGATGCGAACACCTTGAGAATGCCGCAAGGCGCACTAAAACAGGGAGGCTCCAACAGTCCCAAGGTGGTGTTATTAAGATGATCTCTTCAAGTATGCAGATGGGCTGGATTGACTTCTCTAAAAAAGAGCGTGGAGACGTTACTACGATATTGCGGCTTCTGGGTACCTCGTCCGCTCTCGATGAAATCGGCATTGGAACGATTCGCGATGGGTTTTCCAATCATTTGTTCCCGGGGCTTTCCACTCAGCAGACGAGGGCAAAGTACTTCGTTCTGATTCCATACCTGTTCTCTATGGCCGAAAAACAGCGTTTTATCAGGAGAGGCGATGTAGGTGCATGGATTCATCGCCAAGAAGACGCTCTCGTCAAAACGCTTGTCGAAAATTCAGGAAGCGGAGAACTCGGAATCATCGGAACACGAAATCTTAAGCAAGGAAAACCGCTTGTGCGGAAGCCCAGCGACATCTACTGGACGGGTCTGCACGCAACTTCGATCCTGCGCTGGCCGGACTTGTCCTTTGAAGATGTGTGTTCGATCCTCTATGCGAGACAGCAGGACAAGAAAAGCATCCATCTGAAAGCGGAGAGCGACGAGGCTGGCAGCGATGATACGGATGCCGCAAACGGAGAACAGGTCCTTTTTGCCCCAATCACAGCCGGGTACGATCTTTTTTCCTCAGCGTCAATCGATTTGACATATTCGGAAGCGACTTATTTAAGAGAACGCTTTCTGGACAGCGAGGGAACGAAAAACTCGCTGATGGCGTATCTTCTCAAACACCCGGACGCGGTGTGCGATCAGTTTGAAGAGATCGACACGCGGCCCATGCCGCGTGAGCTTGCGGCGATCACCGATCTTGCAAAAGACTTTTCCGGTTTTATATACGGCGCCCATCTTCTGTATAACGTCATCTTTTCTGATGATCAGGATAAAGATATGGCCTGCGATTTTGAAGCGTGGAAGGAAGAAGAGTACCACGCCATCGATCTGGACAGCGTGATCGGCGTTACCGGATGTTCGGCCTCCGCCGGAGCCTTCATTCATCAGTTCGACTCCTGTATCTCGAAGGGTGATATTTCATCTGCACGCCAATGTATAATTCTTCGGGAGAAGACAATGAAACGCGATAGGGCAAAGCTCGGGCATCCGGATCAGTATCAGCCGGTACACACCTACCGCTTAAACTACCGTTATAGCATTGGGAAACAAATGATTTCGGACATTTTCAGCAGATTGGAGGGATATCATGGCCCGCAGATTGTTTGACCAGGAAAGTAACCGCCTGTTTTACGGGCAGCAGCTTGTGCCGGAGCCCGGATACTCTCTCGACTTCGCCGTCGGTATGACCTATTCGCTGGATTTGAACGCTTTTCTCGGCATTCCGATCTCGCTTGGAATGCTTGACAACTTGGAGAGTGCTGGAGCGAAGAACCCGTTTTACCTACTGGAGGCAATCCGTAAGAGCGGCGATCGTATCGCCGTTTTCTGCAACGCCGGTAGTATCCATACTCCTAAGAAATCGGAGCCTGTCCATATTTTGCTTGAGCAAAGCATATTTCAGGTTGCTTTGGGTCCGAAGACGAATTTCCATCCAAAGGTTTGGGTCATACGGTATCGGAATTCCGACGGCGATACATATATTCGAGTTGTCGTTTTGAGCCGAAATATCGCGTTCGACCGATGTTTTGATATAGCTGCGTCCCTTACAGGCGAAGTCGGCGGCAGAGTATGCGAAGCGAATCGTCCGCTTTCCGACCTGCTGAGATTCGTTTCGGGGTTCGCGGACGGAGACCCGGTAAAGCGTAAGCTCATCCGGTCGGTAGCCGACGATGTGCTGAAAGTACGGGAGTTTGCACCGATGGAATGCTTTGATTCCGTGGAGTTTCTTCCGGTCGGGATTCCCGGATATAAGAAAATTGCCGAACCGGAGCTTTCCGGTGCGAGAAGTCTGGTTCTGGTTTCGCCGTTTCTGAGCGACGGAGTGGTAAAAGCACTGACCGTCTCGGCAAAGCAAACCGCGCTCATCACTCGGAAGAGCTCTATAACTCCGACCGCGCTGAGCAGCTTTCAGGACGTGTTTGTTACGAAAGAGCTGGTGCTCGATAACGAGCTTTTGGAAGAGGGCGAGTCGGAGGAAACACCGCAGCGCGATATTCACGCAAAGATATTCTTTGAGGAGCGCGACGATGGAAAGTACCTGTATTTAGGTTCCTTAAACGCCTCGGCCAACGCGTTTTATCACAACGTGGAGTTTATGCTCAAGCTGCGATATCGGCCATATTTTGCCTCGTTTACGTCCGTATTGGGCGACTTAGTTCCGGAAGAGCAAAGCCCGTTTGAGCGAATTGAAACAATGGACGAGCTGCCGGAAACCACCGAACCGGAGGACCCGGCAGACCTGCAGGATGTTATATATGCCGTTAAGCAGGCCAAAGTAACGTCAAACGGAGAATTATATGCAGTACATATCAGCTGCGGGGCGCTTGAAAGTCCTTGTGAGATCGCACTGTTCGGAGCGTCTTCCGTTTATCGGAATCTGGCGAAAGAAGTCGTTTTTGAGAAGGTCTCATTGTCCACCCTGTCGGAATTCTATATCGTCCGCAGAGGGAATGTGAGCGCCATTATTAAGATTCCAACGGTCGGAATACCGGCTGAAGAGCGCGATAACGCGATTTACAGCGCTATCATCGGAGACCGGCGTGGTTTTTTTAGATATGTGTCCTTTCTTCTGTCCGATAATTACGCGGAAACGAGTCTCGAAGAGCAGATGCTTGGTATGGAGAGCGCAAATGAAGCGTCCGTATCTGCAGCTGTTGCCGGAGTATATGAGCAGCTGCTCCGGACTGCTGCGGAGAACCCGGAAAGACTTGTCGCGGTGGAAAATATGATGAACCGGCTAAATCCGGAAATTGTCGACGAGCGTTTTCGTGTGCTGATAAGCACGTGCCGGTCGGCTGCAAAGCAGGTGAAACGCAAATGATCCCAAAGGACTTTCAGGAAGCAACCGCAGAGCGTATCTTTGAGATATTCAGGGACGAGGGACAGAATCACATTTTATTGGCGGACGAGGTTGGCCTCGGAAAGACCATCATTGCCAGCGACGTGATCAGTAAGGTGGCTGAATGGCATCGGATTGAAAAGAACGACGATTTCTTCAAGGTCATCTACATCTGCTCCAACATCAATATTGCGTCTCAGAACTGCCGCAAGCTGGGCATTGCTGCGGAGGACTGTCTCCATGTATCCGACAGCAGGCTCTCCATGCAGCATCTGCGCATCTATCAGACGGACGGCTCCGACCATAATTATGAGCAGCTGATTCCAATGACGCCGGCGACGTCCTTCTCAATGACGGGCGGCCAGGGTATTCAGGAGGAACGTGCGCTGATTTTTGTGCTTCTGCGGCGTTTCCGCGATTTTAGTCATGTGCGCAAGCACTTAAATGAGCTTCTTCAAATGGACCCGAAACTGCGGCGCTGGGACGAGATTGTCAATATCTACGAAATGCAGGTCACGGAATGCAATCGGGTAAACCCGGTCTACATCTCCGATATGCTGGATGCTCTGGAGGTCGTGTTCAAAGAAAATGAAGCGCTCTATGACGATATTCTGGGGCTTTGCCGTGCCAGGGACGTCTTTTCTATCCCGTATCGTGAGCGTAGTGATGTCATCAATAAACTGCGCCGCATATTCGCGCAGATCAGTTTGGACAAGCTGGACCCGGACTTGGTCGTCATGGACGAGTTTCAGCGCTTCAAGGAATTGATCACACCGCAGGATACGGAAAGCGGGATGCTGTCGCAGAGATTTCTTTACGATTCTTCCGTGAAGGTCCTGCTTCTGTCCGCAACGCCCTATAAGCCGTACACGACGCTGGAGGAGCTCGCTCTCGGCGAAGAGGGGCATTACAAGGAGTTCATGGACGTGATGGATTTTCTCCTTTACGACCCTGCGCGCCGGACGCGTTTCCACCACGTCTGGAGCGATTATTCGCACCGTCTGTCTGAACTGAAAACGGACGATTTCACTGCCCTGATTGAATCCAAGAACGACGCTGAAGGCGCCATGTACCAATGCGTCTGCCGCACGGAGAGGCTCACCGACAGCTTGATCGACCGAAGCAAGGCTTGCGAAATGGAGAGTGTGTCCGACGGGGACATCTCTTCCTACCTCGAATTGCAAGCGCTGATGGACCGTCTCGGTCTTGGCCGGTTTCCGATTGATTATGTGAAATCAGCTCCGTACCTGATGTCTTTTATGAACTACAAGGTAAAGGATCAAATCTGTCGGCGCTTGGAAGAAGACGGGGATTACAAGGATACCCTATCTTCTCAGACGATGCTCCTTCGTCGCAACTTAATAAACCGCTACGACAAGATCCCGTGCAACAACGCACGGCTTCAGCTTCTTTTTGACGAGGCTTTCGGTCAGGGTCGCAACGGCGCGGAGCTAATGCTTTGGGTTCCCGCCGACAGACCGTATTATAAAACGGATAATGTTTTTTCGAGAAACGCCGGCTATTCAAAAACACTTGTGTTTTCCAGCTGGGAAATGGTTCCCCGTATGATTGCGGGCCTGACCTCGTATGAGGCCGAGCGACTGACGATCGGACGCATCAACAATCGTGACGAAGCCGGTAAAAAGCGGTATTTTGCGGAAGAGAGCAAGCGTCGTGCCGTTTCCCGGCGTCTGAGGGACGAAACGGAAGAAGTTGTGACATACCCGTCGCGATATCTTGCGGAACTCTATCAGCCGCTTTCATACATAGATCAGAGCATTCGCACGATCCACGCAGCGCTTGAAAAACAAATCGAGGCTCGGATTAAGGACTTGTCAAAACACGTCTTGTTTTCCTATAAAGAAACCGGTGGTGCCGGGCAACTGCTTGAATTGTTGCGGCTTCTTGACGGCGAGCCGGATACGGGTAAATTGGAAGTCGTCAGCAGGAGCGCCGCGTCCCTGCTTGCAGACATGGCCATCGGCGGCCCGGGAGTCTGCGCTTTGCGTATTTTGGGCGATTCGGATTTGGCTGCAGCCGTAGCCGAAAATTTCATTTCGCTGTTCAGCCGGCCGGAAGCGATGGCCGCAATGGATGTGCTGTACCCATCCGGAGACTATTATGAAAATGTTATCAGATACTGTGTTGCAGGAAACCTACAGGCGGTGCTGGACGAGTACGTCTTCACCTTGAATCTGTCGGGGAAAGAGCTGGCCGACGCAATGTCCGCGGCATTCATCACAACTGCGACAACTCAGATAGAGACACGGGAGTCGTTTCAATACGGCAGTAAAAAAAGCGGTCTCCGTACACATTTCGCTGTTGGCTACTATGACGCGAGGATCAGTGAAAAAAGCGTGCAGAGAACGGAAAACATCCGGGCGGCCTTCAATTCTCCGTTTCGTCCTTTTGTCCTGGCAACAACGTCTATTGGGCAGGAAGGACTGGATTTCCATACCTATTGCAGAAAAATCATGCACTGGAACCTACCGGCCAATCCAATCGACCTGGAACAGAGAGAGGGACGGATAAACCGATATCTTTGTCACGCTATCCGGCAGAATCTTGCCGAGAGCGAGTGTGGAAATGCGCCATTTTCCGGCCCGGTATGGCCGGAGATCCTCCAGCGCGCGGTTACAAAATTGAAGCCGGGGCATTCGGATCTGATCCCGTTCTGGTGCCTGCCGGACGATTTCTCATTCACCCGCAAAATAGAGCGTATCGTCCCGATGTATCCGTACAGCCAGGATCACGAGAAATATAATCGTCTGCTGGAAGTTCTTTCTCTCTACCGGCTGACCTTGGGACAACCGCGGCAGGAAGAATTACTGGAGGCTATAAAGAAATCAGATTGGGATCTCACGCAATTGAAGAGACTATATATCAATTTGTCGCCATATACGCGGTTGTCAAAACTGTAATGCTGCAGGACTTGGAAAAGTAAGGAATCATGATATTATGATGTTGTCCTGAGTGTTGGACACCTCTTTTGTTATATTTTATATTTACTGATACATGATGTTCGGCATCTTGACAATGTGCCGTCCATCATCGGGCATTTTAATGTCCCCTAAAAGACTTCCATAAGTGAGCGCGCGCTTTCCATAGCGTTCACGAATATCCTCGACTGCATTTTGAATGCGGTCGAGTTTTTCATGTCTGGTGTTATCAAAAAACAGGTCGTACTGTTCCGGTGTGTCCTTAGAAACAAGATTTATTGCCCGTACACATACCGCACGAACCTTTATATTCCACGGGTAGCGTTCCTCAAACAGCCTGTATGTCATTGCAGCTATCTCTGAGGGGAGTTGAGTGCGCACGGGGAGCTGGCACTGGTACTGCTGAAAGCCAAGATCGTTGCCGCGAACCATTACCTGAACGCCCTGTGCTGTCAGCTCATGCACACGGAGCCGATGACCGATGTCCTGACTCAACTCCAGTATGACCTTCCAAACCTCCTCCTTGTTCTCTAGATCAGAGACGCACGTTATCCCGTGACCAATGGACTTTATGGGCGGAGTATAGTTCATGTCCGCTACGCGGGATAAATCCATACCGTTGGCATTCTGCCAGATGGCGAGGCCGTTTATACCAAGCATTCTCCCCAGCACCTCCGGGTCTGCCTGCGCCACATCGCCTATGGTATGGTAGCCCATATAGTTCAGCTTCTTAATGGTTGATCTGCCAACGTATATCATCTCATCCGCTGGCAGCGGCCAGATGAGTTCCTTGAAATGCTCCTGCGGTATCTCTGTTATGGCGTCCGGCTTCTTCATATCCGAGCCTAATTTGGCAAATACTTTGTTGAAGCTGATGCCTATGCTCACGGTCAGCCCCAGCTCGTCTTTCGTACTCTGCCGTATAGAGTCGGCTAGCTCGTGGGGAGTGGAGTAGCCATACATAGATTTGGAGACATCCAGCCAGCACTCGTCCATGCCAAACGGCTCAATGAGGTCTGTGTATCTGCCGTATATCTCACGGGCGAGCTTGCTGTATTTCATATATTGATCGTACTGAGGCGGGACAACTATGAGGTTTGGGCATCGCTGCCGCGCCTCCCAGTTAACCATGCCGGTTTTAACTCCGGCTTTTTTTGCGGGTATGGACTTGGCCAGTACGATGCCATGCCTGCTCTCGGTTGAGCCGCATACAGCTACCGGCTTGCCCTGCAGAGATGGGTCGAGCATCATCTCCACGCTTGCATAAAAGCTGTTCATATCGCTGTGAAGTATCACCCTGTCAGTATTTGTCACAATATCACCACCTTGATTGCTTAAACCAATGATAATTCTCCAAACAGGAAAAAACAATGTTGCAATTGCATCCTAATTGGATAAATAATATTGACAGCAAGCGCTTTGACATATATACTTTTCTCAAAGTATTTCTTTATGCAGTGGGGGATAAAAATGATTGAGGTTTCTTACAACGCTGAAAAGGAATTTATAGATAATGTCATAGGTAAGAGAATTATACAGGCGCGCAAGGAGAAGGGATGGACACTCTCGGAGTTCTGCGATGACCTGCATCTCTATGGCGTTAAAACACAGCTGCAGGGAGTGAGTAAGTGGGAACGTGGTGAGCGTGTACCCAACGCATACCAGCTTTTAGCCGTGTGTAAGGCTCTGGACATAAAGGACGCCCTTGCATACTTTACTGGCGAAGGCATAGAGGACTTGAACGAGATAGGGCTTCATAAGCTCTCGGACTACCGCGATGACCTCGTCGCCTCCGGCAGATACGCGCCCAAGTCCGGCATTATAGAATATATAGATATGCCTGTCAGCACCCTGGGTGTCTCCGCCGGCACGGGCGAATTTCTGGATGACGGTAATTACGAGATGGTCAGCTTCCCAACCGACATCGTACCCAAGAACGCAAAGTTTGGCGTCCGTGTCGCGGGCGACAGCATGGAGCCGGTATATAACGACGGACAAATAGTCTGGGTTGAGGAATGCCTCACCCTCTCCGTAGGCGAGGTGGGCATATTTATTTATGATGGCTGCGGCTATTTGAAGGTCTACGGCGAACAGACGCCTGAGGACGCCGACGCCTTTACCGACAGCTTCGGGGTTATGCGTATGCAGCCGGTTCTCATCTCCTATAACTGCAAGTATGAGCCGCGGGTAGTTCAGCCGGATTTGCCCTTTGAGATAGTGGGTAAGGTCGTGAAGTGATATGGATATTCTCTCTGAACTGAACGCCGCCCAGCGTGAGGCCGTCACCACCACCGAGGGCTTCGTGCGTGTCATCGCGGGCGCGGGCTCCGGCAAGACGAGGGCGCTGTCACACCGCTTCGCGTATCTCGTCAACGAGCTGGGCATACTCCCCGGCAACATCCTCTGCGTCACCTTTACCAACAAAGCCGCCAATGAAATGAGGCAGAGGATACACAACCTTACCGGGGATAACGACACCGGGTATATCAGCACCTTTCACGGCTTCTGCGTCTCCGTGTTGCAGGAGGACAGCAGCGCCGTGCAGTACCCCAAGAGCTTTCTCGTGTTGGATAATTCGGACATCGACTCCATGCTGAAGATCATCTACGAGGAGAGGGGACTCACCCTGCGGGACATGACCTTCTCCAATGCCCGCAACATGATAGAGATATTAAAGATACTCAAGCGCCCAGAGTATTACCTGGACATGATTAGCATGTCGCTGGATGCGCTGCATGAGAACTACATCGCCGCCACCGACGTGCGGGACATTATCTTTTACGGCTATCTTTATCAGGAGAAGAAATGCTTCGGCCTTGACTATAACGACCTTATCAAGTTCTCCCTATATATCTTTTCCCAAAACGAGGAGATAAAGCGCAAGTGGCAGTCGCGGCTCGAATACATCATGGTAAATCAGACGACCGCAATTATGATGGTGTCCGTGTCGCGACGATGCACCGCGTCAAGGGTCTTGAATTTGCATATATGTTCGTTGCAGCAGTCAACAAGCGCATCGTTCCATTGGCATCGGCAATTGATCATACAGATGCTCCGTCAGAGGCTGAATCTATGACAGCAGAGAAGTGCCTGCTGTATGTTGCCCTAACTAGAGCACAGAAGAAGGCATATATCACAAGTTATGGCACACCGTCTGAGTTTCTGGAGTGAGCAAACTAGCACCATAGTAGAAGTGCCGCTTTCTTCTCAAGCTATTGTGGTCGTTATACTTTAAAATCGTGGTTGCGATTTAAGGTGTTCCTTGTGATGATGAAATATGTGAGTGAGGTGTAGCCAATTATGCAGAATCGATATGCAGGCGATGTGGGCGACTTTGGGAAGTTAGGATTGTTGCGCTATATTGCAAATAGCGGTCTGCGAATAGGAGTGAATTGGTGCCTCACTCCTGATGAGACCAATAACAAAGATGGTAAACACGTCGGCTACTTGACAAATCCGGCTTTTTGTGGTTGCGATGATTATTTGCTGCATAAGCTCAGCGATATCGCGGGTCATTTCCCTAGGAATGTTGACCGTCTGGAGAGTCAGAACCTCATCCCAAATGCATTGTATTACCAGGCCTCGCTATTACCACCCGCTACGCCAGGATTCATCAGGCACCAATGGCACGAGGATGCACTAAAAGCACTGGCAAATACCGATATTGTTTTCCTGGATCCGGATAACGGTTTGCTAGTAAAAAGCGTTTCTCCCCGGTCGGCAAAAAGCAATAAGTACATTACAGTTGAGGAATTGCAGTCATATTACATCGCTGGCAAGAGTGTAGTCTTTTATAACCACCGCTGCCGCCAGCCGGAACCAGTATATTTGCAACGTTTTTACGCATTGACTACTCTCCCTGTATTTCATAGCGCTAACTGGATGGGATTGAAGTTCCCGCGTGGCACGACACGTGATTACATTATGCTGATTCAACCTGATCATGCGAAAAAAGTGAAGTGTTCTATTGAACAACTATTGGCCAGCCCCTGGAACCGGCACTTCTCCGTTTTGCCGTTTCCACCGGAATAATGAACTGAAACTTATACATATCGGATTATGATTTAATATAAGGAGTGACGCGTGTGCAGATTGGATGGATTGATTTTTCAAAAGAAGAACGAAATAAGGTTGTCTCAATCCTCCGCCTACTGGGGACGCAGACTGCTCTTGATGAGCTGGGTATCGGCACGGTCAGAGATGCATTCTCCGATTTGATGTCCCCTGGTATCTCCACCCTTCAGACACGGGCAAAATACTTCGTTCTGATTCCATACCTATTTGCTCTTGCTGAAAAGAGAACATTCAAGAGCCCGCGTGAGGTTCTGGATTTCATACATAACCAGGAGACACAGCTGGTGCAGACGCTGGTGTCTGAATCCCCTGAAAATACTGACGTCATCGGCAGCCGCAATTACAAGCAAGGTAAAACAGTAAAAATGAAGCCCAGCTCTATTTATTGGAGCGGTCTTCATGCTGTTTAAGGGTTTAACTAATTGTAGCAAGCAATGCATTGTGGTACCCACAACGCTCAAAGACCGATTTCCGCTTCTACGGAAACCGGCCTTTTGCTTGTTGGTGGCAGCGCCCCCAATCCCCTTTGAACGTACAATAAATTGTACGGCTGCGCGTCCTGCGGACGCTAAAATGAGCATGAAACATCCACCGTCTTCATGCTCACTTTCTTTGATGAAATTACTTTCCCTTATAAGGCTCCCGAGGTTAATCGCTGACTTAGGAAGCCTTCTTTATTAGTCGCAAAATCGGTAGCTTCGGCTCAAAGGGCAAGATTTTTTTTGCTCTTTACTGTATAAGACTGAACATTTCTCCGTCAATCGAAATGATCTCATCAATCGGAATTTTCGTAGTGTCCTGCATTACCATGGACCGTTCATACTCATCAATTTTCTTCACGCCGCCCGTGATGGTAAGATAAGACCCACCAGCTTTTTTGTTGTCAGGCTTAAAGTAGGTAATGGAAACCTGCGGCTGATCCTCTAATGTATCCTGTATCATGCACAGCCTATCATTCAAAACCGCCTTGCTGCTTTCATCCAACTCAACTCTTTCATTAGTTAAACGTGCTGTTTCCTTTACAGCGTCCTCATAACCCGTCAAGGCCGCAAAGGGTGAAAACTGTGCCGCACGATCAATTGCAGACATATTAGGATGGGAGGCCGAAACCCGATGTGGGAGGTTGATGATATCGTCATAGGGCCCCGTCATGCCTTATGTCCTCCAATCTGTTTGTTTCGCTCAACAGTAGTAGCGCCTTCCTGAAGGTTCATCCCTTTCAGGATGGCGTTTTTTCCGTATTTTTTCTTTATGCTTAACATGGCCTTTTGAGTGCGTCTCTCACGTTCGAGTTCCGCTTCTTCTTTAGCGCGTTCCTTCTGGAGCACATCATAATCCGTAAACAGGTCGAGCTGCTCGAATGTAACTGCTTTTGCGGCAGTGCTTTCATCGACAACATTATTCGCCGTAATGTTGATTCTCCTGACCAGCAGGTTTGTATCGACAATACGGTCAAAAAGCTCAATGACGGCGTCCATTATCAGCTTTGTAGAAGATGTCTGTCGGCTGAGGTTTGTGGTACCGTGAGCATGCTTCGGAACCTTGCGGCCATAATAGTCTGTGGTGACGTCGCCGTGGTATGACTTGCTGATTTCCGGATTGCTGAGATTCTCGACGTCGTATCCGACGGTCAGAGCCATTTGGCTTGTTACGAGTCCCTTATCGACCAGGTCCAAAACCAGAAGGTCGGTCATTTCCCGTACAATCAATTTTGCTTTTTCAAACGAATAAGGACATTGCAGCACCTGACCAGAGCTCAGGCTGTTCGCATTTGGCCTGTATGCTTTAATTTCCGCTATCGTGCATGGCTCCCAGCCCCAGGCGTGGTCGATCAGCAATTCGGCGTTGACGCCAAACAGCTTATACAGCAAGTCCTCGTTATAATGGTCGTTCGGCTTCCCGATTGAGCATCTTGCCACGTCACCCATCGTGTACAGGCCGTGTTCCTCCAGCTTTTTAGCATAGCCTCTACCAACGCGCCAGAAATCCGTCAGCGGACGATGGCTCCACAGAGAACGGCGATATCTCATTTCATCGAGTTCAGCGATACGTACGCCGTCTTTATCCGGCGCTATGTGTTTTGCCTCTATATCCATAGCGATTTTGCAGAGATACATATTGGTGCCGATGCCCGCTGTTGCTGTGATCCCTGTGGCATCAAGAACATTATGGATTATCTTCATGGTGAGTTCGCGAGCTGTAAGCCTATAAGTGCTTAAATAGTTCGTTGCGTCCATGAAAACTTCGTCGATGGAATAGACATGGATGTCTTCCGGAGCAATATACTCCAGATAGATGTTATAAATCCGGGTACTAACTTCTATATAATGCGCCATTTGTGGCGGCGCGATAATGTAGTCGAGTGACAGGTTCGGTGATGCTTTCAGTTCAGGGACACTGTAGGAGGAGCCGACAAATGTCCTGCCCGGAGCGTTTCGCTGCCGCCCTGCGTTGACCTCCTTGATCTTCTGGATGACCTCGAACAGTCTGGCTCGTCCCGGAATGCCATAGGATTTAAGCGCCGGTGACACGGCAAGGCAGATGGTCTTCTCGGTACGGCTTGCATCAGCCACGACAAGATTTGTTGTAAGCGGGTCAAGCCCACGCTCAATACACTCGACCGAAGCGTAGAAGGATTTCAGGTCGATTGCAATGTATGTGTGATTTTTATGAGCCATCATCTACGCCTCCCAACAAAAATTATAACAGTTATTCAGCTTTATAACAACTGCAAAGCACACGGTGAAAAATAATGGACTCATCGCTGCTCACGCTCTTTTCCCTTTTTTACTTCGCACATGTCGGTACCGAGCAAACGATCTACGTTGGCCTTGACGGTTAATAACTCTTTCATCTCGTCTCTGGCCTTGCGGTAGTCAGCAAAAGCCGGCTTTTTCTCTGCCAGAAGAGCCCTATATTCGGCCTGCAAGCTTCTGACGGTGGGAAGGTTTTTCATACCCAACTCGTCAAACGCTTCTTTCGCCGCCTTGTGCAAAAGGATATCACTCTCATGCGCCGAAAGAAACTTTTTTGAGTACCCCGCTTTGCGGTAGGCAACATAGGTATCGCGGGTTTTGGCGTAATTTGTGATCTGCGTTTTTAGAACAGCGATTTCGGCCAGCCGTTTTTCAGCGGCTTTGATTTGTATGGAAAGCTCATTGTACCGGGCGGTTGCTGAAGCCGTTTTAGCGGCAAGTACATCGTACTCCAGTAGGTTGTGCTCGGTCAGATAATTCACTGTCTGTGCCATCTGTTTGAGGTTGAATACCTTGGCCCAGCGTTCGTAGCCAACGCCCTTTCCGGCGCGGAGTTTGGCCTGAATATCCACTAGCAAATTGATCTTTTTGTCCGGCGCGGGCTGGAGAATTTTCTTGAGCGGCTGATGTGTCTTTTCGCCGGAGAGAACGGCCCGAAGTTCCGTTTCACTGTAGCTGCTTCCCAACGTATCCAGCCGGATAAATCGCTTCTGATTTTTGCCGCGCAAGGCGAGAATTTTTCCTGGTTTGATGTCATATCCGACTTCCCGTAAGAGCTGCAGGAGCATATCAAAATTGGAGGGCTTTTGAACCAAAGCCGCGTCTATTGCCATTTGCAAAAGCTCCCGGTTGGAGGGCTTTGCCTGATCACCCAGCCACTTGTTATAGCTCTTGCCGTGCCGCTGTGGATTCTCCACGATGGACAAGTGGTTCTCAATGCACAGCGTATCATTCAGCCGCCGCACGGCTCTTGTGCTGCCCCAAAAGTTTAGGAATTTGTGGGTGCAGTCAAGGGCTGTGGAATTCCAGATGATATGATTATGGATGCCCGTCTATTCTCCAACGCCGCCATCTTTGCCGTTTTTATAGTGCTTTCAGTGGCTTTGCCTGCATAGGCTGCCGTCTGATTGGCTCGCTTTGCAGCGGCGTACTGTTTTTTGACAGCTCGCTTCTGCTGCCAGTGGGAAATTGGATTGTTGGAAGGTTGCGGGCCCCACACAGCCTTTTCCTGTAAGTAGCTGAGGTTGGCATGGTCAAGCCGCTTCTCCGCTTTGGCGGCGTTCCGGTAGGGAATAAGCCGGAGGGAACGGTATGCGCTCCGGCCAGCGCGGACCGAAAGCTCAGGCACCTACGCCCGCGTTTTGTCCGACAAGCTGCTTTACAGTCTGCTTGCCATGAGCAATTACGTGTCCGAAGCGGGCATTTGTAATTTTCTTTTCCTTGCGGTGCGCCAAATACTTGGCAATGGCGGCTCTGAGCACGTGAGCCGTGAGCTTTGTGGTGCTGATAATGAGCGTCACGGAACGCTTTTCTACTTCTTCCTGCAAAAAATATCACCTCTTGTACTTGATATCGGTAAGAGAAAGACGGCGGGGTTTGCCCGCCGTCCGTACAACCTATAACTGAGAATTACTTAGAATTGCCCGTAAAATCATCTTCATACATACTACCTTTGATGGTCAGGGTGACACTTTTCGTTGCGGTCAGGTAAACGTTGTGGCCGGAAAGCGCCGTAGCCTGCGGGTCAAGTGCCTTGATGTGAAAGGTGATTGTATAGGTGCCGTCTGGCGTTTCCACGGGAATGTAAATTTTCCGTACACCCGTAACGCTGGAACCGTTTACGGGGAACTGCCATGTGCCTCCGACGTTTTCCAGCGTAACGGTTTTGGCAGACGTGAAGCTATAATTGGCCACCACCGTGATATTGCTGACATAGGAGGCCGCAACGGACACATTGGTGGTCACGCCGTAGCCACTTTTTGTCGCGTTACCTGATTTCAGCGTACCGGAGCCACCGTCGCCAAGGGCCGCGCTGGCCACCGACATTGATGCACTGGAAACAAACTCGGCGCTAATCGTATGGCCCGACGTGATGTTACTGAAGGTATAAGACGATACTGAGCCGACGGATGCGCCGTCAACCTTTACGCTGGAAATCTTATATCCGCTGCTGGGTGTGATGGAAAACGTTTTGCTGTCGCCCTTGACCATTGTTGTGATTCCACTCGGACTGATACTGCCGCCTGTCCCGGCTGACGCGGTGATGTTATAAAATGTATAGCTGCCGGCCGATGTTCCGCTATTGGAGGAGAAACCACTGCCGGAAGGAGTGCTGCTGTCTTTGATGTAATAATCGCCGTTAGAGCCGCCTGTATAGCCGTAGGCGTTACGCAGGGCCTCGGCGGCGGAGTGGGCTGCATTTGCCGTCGCTATATCACCTGATTTTTGGGCGTTTGTATACAGATCCCCTAGCCACGCGAGTGCCTCTGTATCGGCATTAGAAAGACCGGCCATATTCTGCTGATCTGTAGCAGTATGGCCGGTCGAGGAATAGGTACCTGATGATGCTGTTTTATCCGCTTCGTTGTTGTAGCCGGATGCGTTTGTGGCTGAGGAATGGGTCTCGCCGGTTACTCTGGAACTCGAACTCGTTGGTATGTTTTGAGAGCCATTTGCGCCCCCAGAATATCCGGCCGAGTTGCGGACGGCTTCCGCAGCTGCGTGTGCCGCCGCCATTCCTGATGTGTCGCCACTGGCTTTTGCACTGTTATAATCGTTTGCTGCCCTTTGAATAGCCGCCTGCTGCGCTGACGATAAGGACGATTGAGCGGCCATAGCCGGAGCCGCCATGGAAAACACAAGCAGCGCGGCAAGGAATATGCTCAGTATGTTCCTACACTTTTTCATTAGAAGATCCTCCTGTTATTTATTTTTCGAAAGCAGATAACCTCCCGCGATTACCACGGTGGAGGAACTGCAGCTGACCTTTACCTCAAAATCGGCAGAGTAATCCGACTGTCCTTCCTGATAGCTAATACCCAGGTCTTTTAGAACAGCCTTTACATCCGCTGCCGCCGCGTTCGTGACATGCAGGTTCAGAATGCCACGGAATGAGTAGTGGAAGCCGTCGTAGTAATCGTCCTGATAAAGGCAAGAGGTATCTGTTCTGAAGCTGGTGGTGATTCCGTTTCCGGACCATTCCTTTTTTGCAAGGGAAACCGCCTCGTTCATGTAAAGCCTTGCCTGATTTTGGTCGCTGTCTTTCCATTTGATGCCGGTTAGAGAACCCGTTACCGGAGAACCGGACGAATACTTGTAGCGCAGAAGGAACTCCCGTGCGTTGTCGTAGCCATATTTGCTGTTAAGGAACGAGTTGTTGACCGCATAGGGAGCAAACATCTTTCCGCCGATTAAAAGTGCGTCCGTATTAGCGTACAGTTTTCCGCTTTTATCGGTCACATAGCGGGAACCGCCGTATAAGCAGTAATTGTATCCACGGAGCCGGGTAATTTCGTCCTTTGTCAGCGTTTCCCGGCAGATTTCCACGGTGTTGTAATAGTTGCTGTACCCGACATATGTGTCGAGTGCTTCCGCAACGAATTCGATGGGGATGCAGGTGCGGCCAGCGGTAACGACGGCCTGCGTGTCCATCGTCATGGTAGAGGTATTGCCGCCCTTCCTAACGGTAATCGTCTTGCTGCCAACGGGGACTTTCACAGTCGTGCCATCAAGCGAGATCATGGCAGTTTTGGTGTTATTATCCCAGCTTACATCCGCACCCAGCGCCTTGGATACAAATAGGACAGGAATCATGGTGCGGCTGTTGCCGTCGATATACGGTTGGGCATCCGGGAAACTGACGAGTCGGTCATTGACCCGCACCGAAGGGGCTGCGGTTTTCGTTGCTGTACTGACTGTGGCAGCTTTTACCGCCGCTTGATTGGCGATTGTCGCGGAAGCTCCGGTGATGCAGACAGTGCTTATGACCAGCACGGCAGCAAGCAGTATTGAAATTCTTTTTTTCATGGTCTGCCTCCTTAAAATAATAGAGTGTTTACTATCATAAATGCGATGCTCTGAACAGCGATATACGCGGGAGCAATGTAGGTGCAAAGAGGAATATGCCGCTTGACCGGCAGACGCCGGAGGAGTCCGTAGACCGCAGCGTCTATCCCGGCCAGAAACAGGATTGCGGCAAGCTCCCGTAGACCACAGGCAAAACCGAGGGCGCAGAGTAGCTTGAAATCGCCGCCCGGAACCACGCTTTTTGTGAGCTTTGCCGCCACAAACAGCAGCACGGCGGGGATGACTAACCCAAGTATACTCCATAATCCGGATAAGCCAATTATACCGGAGACAAGCAGCAGAACGGGAACGGCGTTCGGAATCTCCCGCCGCCTGAAATCAACAACGCCGCCGTAAACCAGTACGGCGGCGTCGATCAATATAGGTATGTAGTTCGTCATTCTGTCACTCTGTCCGAAAGTTCGTGGACTTTACTGTGAAGTTAAAGGTGATATCGTCAAAACCGTACTGATGAAAGAGCGTTGAAAATGTGACCGTCCCGGTGACGGTCAGGGATGGGGGGACGCGGTGCCGGTGACGGACTTTACCGTAAGCGTGTATTTATCCGGCATATCGGATTCAAGGTAACTTGTAAAGTCGGCTTTTGCGCCCGGCACATCCAGATACAGAATGTTGTCGGCGCGGTAGGCATCCGACATGTTCTTTTCCACGGCGCTATTGCAGCACCGTTGCAGGATGGTTTCCGCGTCATAGTAGTTTTCATAGACGGCTCCCATCTCCATTATTAAAATGGAGATAATCAGGAGAAAGAACACAAGGCCGATGAAGAGAATGGAGGTGCCTCCGGATTTGTCATGCCATAGTTTCTTCATGATTTCCAGTACACCTCGCTCATGCCCGCCACCTTCACGCGGATCGGCAGGTTCATCACAATGGGATTTGCGCCAAGCTCCAAAATTGTTATCTTGTAGCTGGCAGTGAGCGTCACGCTGAACGTCTGCCGGAGTTGAATTTCTTTGCCGCTGAAATACGCAGCGTCAACCTGAACATCAATGTCCTCCAGATCGGAGTTTTTCATTTGATCTATGATGTTGTGGGTTTCTGCCTCGTCGTATACGCCCGTGATTTCGATGCTGCGCACCACACGGCGGCAAAGGTAACTGGCATTGTAGTATTGCATGATGTAGATCATAGCAGAAATCAGCGTGACAAAAATAAGGACAAGCATCGCAGTCGTGAGCAGAAAGGAAACAGCCTCATCGCCCTCTTTTTGTCGCAGCAGACTTCTGATCTTATTCACAACCGCCATGCCGCGCCTCCTTTACCAGTTGCCGTTCAGCTTGTCGGACATTTTACCGAACATAGTGTTGAAAAAGCCGGGGAAGAACTGATTGATCGCAACAATGAGCAGGCCAATAATGACTACGCCCACGATGATGCCGCCAATGGTGTTGGTGGCAAGCTCGCCGCGCCGGTCTGTCAGGGCAATGGCAACTTTATTGCCGGTATCGCGGAGTTTCCTGCGAATGGACTGAATGAATTCTTTCATGGTTGAGTTCTCCTTTATAAAATTGAATTTAGATTATGGATTACGTACACGACGAGAACATACAAAATCATGGCGATGCAGACGGCGATGGCCGGGTAATACGTCCTGCGCATTTTCCCCGGCCTGAGTGAAAGCTCTTTTTTTACATTTTCCCTGGCCTGACGTGCCATATCGTCGGCCATATAGCTGAGCGTCGCCGTCTGATCTACGCCGAGGCTCATATCGCGAAGGGCGCTGCACAGGCGAAATGCCTCCGGCGAACCGAGCCGTTCCTCAAAATGAAGAAGGGCGGTCTGAACGTTACCGGACTTCATTTCCGCAAGCAGGATGCCCAACTCACCACCCAACTCCGGCCCCGCAACCTTGCGGTACGCGCCGATCACATTCTCCAGATCGCGGTTGCATTGCAGGCTGCGGCAGATCGTCCGAACGAAGCGGGGCATTTCCTGGGTGATAAGGAAGTCTTTTTTTCGTATCTTCCCGTTCAGAGCGTCACGCTGCTTCATCAGCATATAAACCGTGAGAAGCAGGGCGACGACGATGCCAAAATAGAATCGGGAGAATACGCATAGTGCCGTCAGGCCCAGACCAAAAATGACGGTCAAAACCTTCCGGGCCATGTATTCCTGAGGCGTGATGTTCAGTTCCGCCTTTGAAAGCGTCTTGCGGAGCTTCGCCGCCGTCGCTTCGTCCAGATAGACAAGTCGGGCTGATGCGGCAAGAAGCAGCTTCAGCGGGAAAGCGGCCCAAACATCAGCCCGCCTTTGTTCCCATTTGGACATTTTGGAGAGCGTCCGACGCCCTGCGGACGTGCCGCCCGCAAATGCCGCGCTAAGCGATTTAAGGAAGAGAAACAGCAGCAGGGCAATAAATAATAATGTGAGAGTGATTTCCATAGTGGAGCCCCCTCACGAAAGAAGCGGCTTATTCAACTGAAGCGCCTGAACGAGCGAGAAGACCACGGCCGCCAACAGCAGAACAAGCAGCATCTGTCCGGGTAGCGTTGTAACGAGGACAAGGTAGGCGTTCTTCATCAGAACACGGAAAATCAGAGGCGCGGCAAAGATGAGGGCCAGCACGGTGAAATATTCCCGCCAGATGGCGTACATCACGGTATCCGACTCCATTTGCGCCTGATGTACGTCAATCATGGCATCCACGACGGACATTGTGACATACTTCATGCGCCTGTCATCCTGGGCCATAAGCAGAACATCGACCCATTGAGAAAAATATGGGTTATTCACCTGGTTCTCCATTCGGCGCAGGCCGGTTTTGACGCTGCCGTCGATCAGGCTGACATAGGTGAGAAAATCCCGGAAGGGAGCCGGATATTCCAGAAGTTCGATATTGTCCTGTACGGACTGCACAAAATCCTCCGTGACGATATAGGAATTGGATAGGAGCATCATGGAGGATTGCAGCTTCTCTACACGCTGGCTTTTGGCCTGGGTGCGCTTGTAGCTCAGATAAAGCAGCGGGGCGAGCGCGCCTAGAATACCGACCGCAACGGCAAAGAACGGCTCGTGAAAGAACGCCTTTCCAATGGCCGCACCGCCCAGCGTGCCGAGTCCGGTCAGCAGCCAATAAATTGTTTTAGGCATTTCAGTGTCTGCAATCATGCCACGCCGCTTTTGCTCCAACCGTGCAAGCCTTGTAAAAACCGTCTGCTTCCGGAGCTTCATCGCCCCGGCCTTTTTCCCACGCCTGCGTTCTGCGGCAAATCCTTCATCCAAACCATCAAAAAGAAAAAACGCCGTGCTCATCATCAGAAACACGGTGCAATAAATAAGGTTTATATATGTCACGGTTCATTCACCTCCGTGGGGGAACAGGCGGCGCAGTTCCACTTCTGGTGCACCGTTGTCGCGCAGGCGGCAAAAAAGCTCCGGTGAAATCGTCCCCACCTTTTGATGGGAACCGTGGACCTTCACAATGCGGCCATGCCCGTCGCGCTCCGTTTCACTGATGATGAACCGATATAGCATTTGGCCTTTTAGCTTTCCGGCCTCGACTCCCGTCGCCTCAAAAATCTCCATGTACTTACGGCTGTTGTCCTTGAGTTGCTTTTTATAGACCATAATCGGCCAAGCTCCAGTGCACATTTCTAGCAGAAGCTGATCCGAAAGGCCAGTCTGGGCCAGATGGCACATAGACACCAGGCGGCGGTAGGCATCCTGAGCGCCGTCCGCATGAAAGGCGGTCAGAATGGTATGCCCGGTCTGCCCAGCATTTGCCGCTTCCCAAGCGGCGGCGTCCCGGACCTCGGCGGGCACTATGAGTGACGGATGGAACCGCAGAGAACTGACGATCAAGTCCAGCATGGAAATGGGGTTCGGCGGGTCCTTGGTCACGCTGTAAAGTACCCGCGCCGGACGGTCATTTTCGGCATCATACTCGGTCAGGTTTAACTCCCGGCTGTCCTCAATGATAAACACGCGGTTGTTGTAGTCATCATTCCTATGGATATACTCGTTCAGGAGAAACGCCTCGTCGGTGGTCTTGCCGGAGCCGGTGCTGCCCGCCAGTCCCACAGAAATGCCGTTGCACAGGCAGAGCGTGAGAAAATCCAGCATATCCGCCGACGCGGAGCTGGAATCCAAAAGCTGCTGCCGGGTTATCTCGCTTTTACTCTGCTTGCGGATGGAGGCGATCACGCCGCGATCCTGAGGTACCACTGGCGGGATCATGGCCGAAATACGGGTACCATCGCCGGTGTAGCTATCCACGCGGGGCGTTTGGGAATCCAGAATCACGCCGCCCATGCGGACCATGCGCTTGACAATATCCAGCGCCGCCGTTGGCGTCGGGAACGCCTCGTCTCCGTATAGGTATTGGATATGATCGGGGTAATTGATTTCAACCACGTCGTAGCCGTTGATGTTGATTTCTTCCACATCCGGGTCATACAAATAGGCGGTGAGAATGCCGAGGCCAGCCATGTCCTGATAGACTTTCTCAACTAGCTTTTGACGGTCAAAGTCCTTTCCAGCCAGCGCCTCTAAGCAGTATTTGAGGATCAGCATTTTTAAGGTCTTTGCGGCATCCTCGCTGCCCAGCGCGGAGGAAAGCTGCTGTGAGTGCTTTTCCGCAATCACGGTGCGCACGCTTTCCAGAAGCTTTTGGTAATCAAAACCGCCGTTTTCCCCCGCCTGCTCTGACATGGCACCCCGCGCTTGCAGGATGGAGAGATATTCATACGCCGTGATACTCATGATTGCATCACCTCGTACAGTTGATTGATGGCGTTGGCATACGCCGGCCCCTTTTTACCTGACTGCCCGAACAAAAACCGCCCTTCGCTTTGCAGCAGGGTGGCGTCTTTCATGTAGGGGATTCTAATCTCCGGTGCGCATTTCAGGAGCTTATACAGCTTGGCGCTGTCTAGGGCCTGTGTGACCTCTGAGCCGACACATACGGTTTTGTCCTGTACCGCCTGCAACGCTTTTTTGTTTGCCCTGTGCCACATGACGCAGGAAATTGGACCGCCTACGCAAAGGAAGACCTGATCCGCTTCATTCAGCGACCACGCGGCGAGGAGATTATTCGGTTGAGAAGGACAATCTACCAGGACAAAGTCAAAGGTGAGCCGTGCCATATCCAGAAGCCGCCTGACCTGTTCGCCCGAATAGTCGGCGTCGAAGGTGCTAGCTGTCACCGGCATGGCGAGCACATAGAACAGCTCGTCCACTCGGAACATCGTCTGCTTAATACCCGCGCGGCCCTTTAGCGCCGCACCCAGGCTCTGTTCCTCCGGGATTTTTACGCCGAGCAACGCGGACAGCTCGCTGTATTCCACGGGAGAAATGAGGCAGACGGTTTTGTCACCCCGGCTGATGCCGTAGGCGAGATTGAGGGCAAGCGTCGTTTTTCCGGACTGCGGCGCGCCCCAAATCGCACAAATGCTCATGGCCGCGCCTCCGTTCCCCGGAAGGTCAGATGCAGGGCCTTGTCTTTTTCCAGCCCGATCAGCGTTTCAGCCTGCTGCTCGTTCACAATGAACACCACATACGCGGGTGCAAAGTCATAATCCGAAGAATAGGCGTCGGAGGCTGCTTTCAACTTTGCGTCCAGATCATCCAGCGACACTAGCTTATCGTTCAGTACCTTATACACTGTTACGCCCGACAGCGCCTTGCTAACCACGGCGGAACCACTATCATCCGAATAGCCGTACACATCCACCAAATCGCCCGCCCGCAGGATACCGGCGACGCCGGAGGATTCGGACGGAAGGGCAATGGTCAAAAGATACGTTCCGCTGGACAGGCCGTAGCCGGTGCCTTTCCCATTCTTCTCGTAGGCTCCCGGCGTCAGGAAACAGTCGCGCCAGAGATATTCCCCGGCGTAGACCGTCTCCCCGGCTACAAGACCGGTGATTTTGGATTTGTCTCTGACCACGTTATCTGGCAGACCGTAAGCGCCGACCTCCGCGACGGTCAGCATATCGTTGGTGATAACGGTGCCGCTTTCCACGGTCTGCCGGAGCTTCACGATTTCCGTCGTGCCGGACTGCGCACCGTAGAGCCGTGGGAGAAAAACAAAAGCGAGTATCCCCGCCATTAGGAGACACATCGCCCCAATAAAGACTTTGTTTCTTAAAAGTTTAATCAATCACATTCACCTTTACTTTCTGCCGTTACCGTTCCTCGTGGGACGACGGCTTTTCTTCGTGGGGAGAGCTTTTTGCCTTGTCCTTCTTTTTCCTTAAAAAGGCGTAAGGACTGTTTCCTTGCTGTCCATGAACATTTCTCGGTTCTGAGCTTTGAAATGGTGACGGTCACGTCGTTGAACAGGGGAGTGGTACATTTTCTGATAATCCGGCATGTTACTTGTGCTCCTTTCCTTTGCTTTCCTCACGGCCCTGTCCCTTGACGGTGAGGATGCCGTCCAGCGTGGTGGCCGTGATCCGCAGCCGTTCTGCGACGGCGATGCCGTTTTTCATGGACTCGTCCACGGTCCTGCCACAGACTACCAGCACATGGGAACGGCACAGAAAATCGCGGGCCATATCGATTCCGTCCTTATGCTCCTGCGGAATATCGTCATTTAAATACAGTGGCAGGAACAGCAGCGGGCAAATCGGCGTAAAGCCCGCGTCATACACCTTGCGGCAGTACCGCGCCGCGTCCTCGGTGTTCTCAATTTCATCTGCACCCCAGGGCGCGGTGATGTAAGCGAGAGGTCGTTTCATGCAAAATGTCTCCTTTCAAATTTTTGTGAAATAAAAAAATGCTCGCGCCAGACGCTTACCGTCCACGTGAGCCGTCGCCGTATAGGTCGTGGTTGACCAAAGATGAATAATAGCTGCCTATCGTGCTGGGCGCGTTGAACAGCGTCGCCAGCAGATATTTCTTAATGTTTCGGACGTAGGTGGTGTTCTTGCCCAAGCACTCAAAAACGTACTCGATGTGCTGACTGTCCAGCTTCAGGAGCTTTTCCTTGACCAGTGCCGCGGGAAAATCGTCGCCGGAAACGCAGATCGTTGGCTTGGTGGAGCAGAGCGTTTCTGCGATGAGGTCAACGACTTCATCCAGCCTTTCCCGATCGTTCTGGTGGTTCTGAAGAAGAATGTCGTAGTCGATATTTTCTTTGACTGTTTCTCTCAATCCATCCACATCCATCGTATCCCTCGTGCTCAGCGCCGGATGGATAGATAGATCAGTATCACTGAATTTAGTATTATTTATCTCAGTATTAATACGTTCCGATTTTGGGAAGTCTGCACTTCCGTTTCGCGGAAGTCTTGACTTCCGATTTTCGGCAGTCTTGACTTCCGATTTTGAGAAGTCTTGATTTTCGTTATTTGGAAGTCTGGGCAGGGAGGGGGTGGCCGCTTTCATTACATAGATTTTCGCGGGCCGTCCCTGCCCCTGTTTCACCCGGCGAATGAGGCCGAACCCTTTTGTGTCGTCTAGCTCCGCAAGGAGCTTGACGGCCTTTCCGTGCTGACAGTTGAGCTGTTCCATAATGTCGTTTAAGGCAAAATAGATGAACACCCGATTTTCCTCGTCAAACCAGCCGCTTTTCACAGACAGACACATGCGGTCGAGCATGAGGCCGTACAGAAGTTTTGCGTCGGTGGACAGGTTCTTGAAACGGTCGTCCACGATCAGAATTTTGGGGATGCGGTAAAAACTGTACTGCTCCGCCTCGTTCCCGTAATGGTAATCAAAACGTTGTTCGCCCATGCTCAATCACCTCCGTAAGGGCATGAAAAAAGCGCTTCATTCGAAACGCCTGAAAACTTGTATTATCGCTCCTGATCCCGCTGCCGCTTTTTCTGCCAGCCCTCCAGAAGCCGGAGAATGACCTGCTCCATCTGCTGGGGCGTATAGGATTTTGGGAAGTATTTTCGGACCTTATCTCCCGTGATGGTTAGGTCATTTTTCTCCGGTTTCTTTTCCTCCGACATAATGGCGAGCATACTGTCCTCGTTGAGATGGCCCTCCACACTGAACTTTTTCAGTCGCTGGGCCTGGGAGAGTGAGGGGGTGGCCTGTTCGCTTTCCATGGTATCAAGCAAAAGCGTCTGTTCCTCCGGCTTGAGGTACGAAAGCTCCACGGCGGGTGTCATGGCGATTTTCTTATCGTCCACCATTTGTTGAAGCTCCGGCGTTAGCTCGTTCAACCGGATATACCGCTGTACCTGCCTGCCACTTTCGCCAGCTTCTTTCCCTACGAGCACAGCACTTTCCAAACTGTTTAACTTCCCGACAACTTGTCGGGAAGTTAAATCCGTCCGTGCACCTTGCCGCTTAATTGCCTCCAACTTCATTTTGTACGCCCTAGCCCGTTCGCTCGGCAGAATGTTTTCACGCTGAATATTGCTGTCAACCATGATAATGGTCGCGGCATCATCGTCCAGATTGCGAACGATCACCGGCATGGTGGGAAGCCCCGCCAGTTCGCAGGCGTGTTTGCGCCGGTGCCCGGAAATAAGCTCATAACCGCCATCTGCACAGGGACGGACAATGGCGGGAACCAACACGCCGTATTCCTTGATGCTCTCCACAGTTTCCTTCATGGCATCATCGTCCCGCACCTGAAACGGATGGTTAGGGAAGGGGTGCAGCTCCGAAAGCGGCATATCCATGACCTTTTCTCGCTTTGCATCCTCACGGGTTTCCTCCGTGGAGAAAATATCAGCGTAACTGTTCAGACTTATGTTTTTGGCGCTGCTTTTCAATCTTAAGCACCTCCTTTGTAAGCTCACCGTATGCCTCGGCAACCTTGCCCTTCGGGTCGTGTGCGAAAATACTTTTGCCCTCCGCGCTGATTTCGGCTGCGCGAACGGAATGGGGAATCTCAGCATCGAACACCTTCAGCTTTGAGCCGTAGGTGTCCCGCAGCAGGCTGCTGATTTCTTTGGCGTAGTTTGTACGGATGTCTACCATCGTCAGCAGAATACCATCAATTTTGAGCCTAGGATTAATCTGCCTCCGCACCTTATTAATCGTCTGCAATAGCTGTTCGAGGCCCTTGACCGGTAGATACTGCGCCTGAACGGGAATAAGTACACTATCGGCTGCGGCCAAGGCATTGACGGTGAGCATACCCAGCGAAGGCATACAATCCAGAAGCACATAGTCATATTGATGCTTTACGCTGTCCAGATATTGCTTCAGGACCTTTTCACGGCTCATTGCGTTGACGAGAGAAACCTCCATGCCGGAAAGCTCAATATTGGCGGGCATCAGATCGACACCCTCGTCATGATGCAGAAGCCCTTCACCGGGGGCAATAGGTTCTTCGTTTAGCATCTTGCCCATTATCGTTGCCAGCGTTATTGGCAATTGATCGGGCTGAGGATTCCCCAAACTAATGGTCAGGGAGCCTTGCGGGTCGCTGTCCACCAGCAGCACCTTTTTTCCTTCCTGTGCCAGTCCTATGCCGAGATTGGCGCAGGTTGTTGTCTTGCCGACACCACCTTTTTGGTTGGCAACTGCAATTATGTTTGTCATGGTTCAAAATCACCTCCTAAAATGGCGAGATGGTCTACCGTTTTTGGCAGACCATTTCATAGTTTGGTTCCTTTTGCACATATAGAACAGCTTATCAATCACCCCCCTAAAGCGACAAGTTTGACAAATGCATTATAAATTCAGTCAAAACGGCGTGAAACAAGTTGAAAAAAGAAATAATTTCCAGTATAATAAAAATGAAATTAGGTTATTGAAAAACTGACGAAGTATAGCGACGTAAAACTATGGGGCCTATTCCAAGCATTCGGATGGCAGCCTGTTAGTAGAACCGCTCTGCCATTAGGCGGAGCGGTTTGTGTTATTTTACACGGATTCTTAGTTATATGTCAGTAAGGCAAGCCCCTTTTGCTTTTGTCATTTGGCAGTGGATACATCAAATCTTCAGATCTAAACAGAGGAATTACGCAATGGGTACTGAAATTGAAATGGATATGCGCGTATACCATTATTCGCGACCGAAAGGCAAACTGTCGGTACCAGATTTTTTGGGCAGAATAGCTTCGACATGCCCGCTATTGGGAACTGATGTCATAACCGAAAACAACTTTAAGATTATCGAGGACACCGCCCTTCGCGCAATTAAACTCGCTTTAGAAAACCGTGACCTGAAAGATTTCGGTCACCTTGCGGTGCTCTTAACCATCATTCAGTATGCCAAAAATTGGGAACGTGCTGAAAGTAGCGGGTTCTGGGCATACATATGCGAACAGCTCGGTTATAAATACTCCGAGTCACTTTATGCTGTCTTGACGACATCAGTGAAGTTAGCCTGCGAACGTTATTGCAGAGTGTTTATCAAAGATTCGAACGGAGATAACAGCTACTATTCAACCGTGCTTGCTCACGCCATAGCTCCGAGCAAAAGTTTCTTTGCTCTCTGTGATTTTTTGCTACGATTTTATAAAAATAATTTAGACTGTTCTGTTTATTATAATGACCCAGCAATTGCTCATATGGTAAGCGTGCTCTGCGACCGTTGCAAGGGTGCGACCATTGAGCAAGATGAAGACATACGCGGCAATGTGAGTGGTATTCAGGCAGGCTTCAGAGCGCTGTTAGTGCAACGCCCTGTTTATATGCGAAACTTTTTAACTAATGTTTTGATGAAAATTGATGGGCTACTTTCTGGTGACGAATTGACAGAGAAGGACTATGTTGATGCTCTGGTTACTCAATGGTACATCGGTAAAAGTACCGAGCCGACGGTTAAACGAAGTGCATCAGTTCATAAACGTACTACTGAGATTGCGTTTTCATATGGAAAAATCATTATCAGTTTCATGCTTGATGGTGACCATGAGCCAGCATTGCGGATACCATCTATTCGGCTCACAAGTCGTGATAATCCTACATTAGTTGTTTATTCGCGTAACGTTGATGTTTACAGGCAAACAATAGGTGTATACGGAAATGACTACGCATCCACATCCGAGGAAACTATTATCCCGCTTTCCGACTTATGTGACGTAGATTTACTTGATATGCAGATCAAACTAACAATCGCCAACAAGCCGATATACTCATTGAATCCGAACCTCAGGATAGACGCATTGCTGTTCCACGACGGTAAGATCGTGGCAAATAAAACCGTCGCAGAAGGCAACTATGTCTTGTTTGCCCCCAAGTCGGCAGCGATTTCCTTTCATGGTGATATAGAACATCAACGTCGTTCTTATTATGCTCAGTTGTACGATGTCTATTTAAAAGGGGAAGCTTCTGTATATGTTAATAGTACATTGCTATGTTGTTCTCGCCCACCAATAGGTTCATTGCGCCTTAGATTACCGGAATCACAAGCTGAATATGTGGAGAATGGAATCAGTTATCCGATTTATGCCCGTAGCAACTTTTCTATTGTGGTGGTCGGACAGATACAGAGTGATAATTTGTTTGCCATAACAGATAATGGTCATGCACTTATTGTAGACGCAAGCGACGCGGAAAGCTATTTGATAAGCGTTCCTTCTGAAAATGGTTGCCATTGCTATTCAAGACGCGATGAAAAAGAATCGGAGTTTTTTAGGAACAGAAATCGCTATGAATCCGCACAGGACAACTTCTCCCAAATCCCCGGCTCGCCGATTGCGTATTGGGTGAGTGGAAACCGGTTCATGTTGTTCATGAATAATACAATAAATGACATTGATCCCCCACGATTTGGAATGTCAACTTCGGACAATAACCGTTTCGTGCGCACATGGAATGAGGTGGGTTTCAATAAATTTGCAGTTCCGACCATAACAGATGACAAAGCTGATAAAAGCAAGAAATGGTATCCCTATAATAACGGTGGTGAATTCCGTAGATGGTATGGCAATAATTACGATGTTGTGAATTGGGAGGACTCTGGCAGCGAAATTAAAGCATTTGGACGAGCGGCCATTAGAAACAAGGATTTCTATTTTCAACGGGGAATTACTTGGACCGCAATTTCAAGCGCAAAAATTGCTGTGCGTGCATTTGATTATGGCTTCTTGTTTTCAAGTGCGGGATTTTGCATCTTTTCCAATAATCATAACAACTTTTTATTAGCCTTATTAAACAGCAAAGTCGGCATGTACTTTTTGAAAATTTTTTCTCCAACCATGAATTTCAATGTGGGGGACATAGCAAAAATTCCTGTAATTTTTGAAGATAATGAGGCAGAGGTATCTCAACTTGCAGAAAACTGTATTCAATATTCTCGTTACGATTGGGACTCCTTTGAGATTTCATGGGATTTCAAACTACATCCGCTTGTCGAGTATCGGCATAGCGCGTCCCAAGTTAACTCGCCAGATAGCTTGTATCTGAAAAACGCATATGAAGCATGGGAATACCAGTGCCAACTGCGGTTTAACACCCTCAAAGCCAACGAAGAAGAATTAAACCGCATTTTTATCGATATTTACGGCCTGCAAGACGAGCTGACGCCGGAGGTCGAGGACAAGGACGTGACTGTCCGAAAGGCAGACCTCGGGCGGGATATTCGCTCATTTATCTACTATGCTGTGGGCTGTATGTTCGGACGCTATTCGCTCGATACCGAGGGATTGGCATATGCCGGCGGCAAATGGGACAACAGCAAATACAGCAACTTCATCCCGGACGCCGACAACTGCATCCCGATCACCGACGAGGAATACTTTGAGGATGATATTGTCGGGCGATTCGTAGAGTTCGTCCGCAAGGTCTACGGATCGGAAACATTGGAAGAAAACCTTGAATTCATCGCCAGCGCACTTGGCAATAAAGGTGACACCAGCCGTGATACCATTCGCAATTACTTCCTGAACGATTTCTTCAAAAATCATTGCCAGATTTATCAGAAGCGTCCAATCTACTGGCTGTTTGATTCCGGCAAACAAAACGGATTTAAGGCCCTAGTCTATATGCACCGCTGGAACGCTGACACAACTGGCAATGTTCGCGTGGAATACCTGCACAAAATGCAGAAGGTTTATGAGAGCGAAATTGCCCGTATGCAGGAAATCATAGAAAACAGCGCCAACTCCCGCGAGGTTGCCGCTGCCCAGAAGCGCAAGGATAAGCTGGTTAAACAGCTCAAAGAAGCTAAAGACTATGACGCCAAGATTGCTCACCTTGCCCTCTCCCGCATCGACATCGACCTCGACGACGGCGTAAAGGTCAACTACGAAAAAGTCCAGACCGGTCAGGACGGTAAGATGATTGAGATTCTGGCGAAGATTTAAGGTGAGACAATGTATTTATCCTTTGATTCAATAGATGACTTTAAAACGCACTACAACAACCCAACTTCATATGTTAATGGAAAATGTAAGTGTGCTGGAATACGCGAGCTGGAACTTATCAACTCGGAAGTCAATATAGGCAATTACCAAATCCGTATTATAGATTGTCCTATCCTCAAATGCCAGACATGCGGTGATGAACAACTTGGGCACCTGATTCCTCAAGAGATATATACGACCTATTATCACATGGAAGAAAGAAACTTCACTGGCTGTAAATTGACAGCGCTTAATAAAGAGCGTTTTAGCTACGCTGAAAAAGCCGATTACAAGTACGATTGCAGAGACATGAATATTCCCGGATTGGGATTTGATGCTGACCCAACGAATGCAAAAGGCTTCTCATGCCCTGTGTTTTTTGACCGGAAGGTTCTTAACAACTTTTTCTTCGACAACGATTATGAGCTGGATATGTTTTCTGAAAGCTATGGGACAATAGCAAAAAAAGGTACAGATGGCTGGGCGTATGAATGGAATATTGTGTTCGGGATCAACCGAAGCAACAAAGTTATTCTTTTCCTTGGAGATTTAGCTCAAATTGACGATGATGACCGCGCTGTATATTGGCTCAAATCATACAATATTGAGTCTGATCACTGTGTAATTGATACAGAATTATATCAGGCACAGCTAAATTGTATCTTTAGCAGGCCAATCCTTGAAAAAAGAATCATTAAGTTGCGAAACTCATTTTTTCAAAAGATCAAGGATAAATACGGAGTTGAATTGTTTCATCTAGAGGCAGAGGTTGAAAACCTTGGAGATAGAATTCGCAAGCCGATTAATTATTCTGAGACCGAGTTACGAGAAAATGTGATTGCACTTGATGGCTTACTAAATGAGGGTATTGACGGAGATGGGTTGAGGAAACTATATGAAAAACTGATCAATCCTCTCCCTTCAGATTACAAAAGCATTAAGACGCAGACCCGAAAGCTGTTGCAAGGAATTATTGCTACTGTAGAAGGAGATGTGAATGCCGCAAATATCGTTGCTCCGTTATATACGATCAATGATTTGAGAATTTGCTTTGCACATTTACTACCGCAAGAGAATATTGATGCCCGCAAAAATAACGTTCTACAAACATTGGGAATATCTTTATTTGAGGATTATCGAAAACTATATGATACAATGATTGACCGCTTATATCGGCTATATCAGTATCTAAATCTAGTGGAATTATAGCTTAGATTGGTTGGTGAAGGTATGGCAGAGCTGAACCCAAAACAGAAAAATATGGATTTAAAAAAGCTGATTGCAAAAAACCCCGGAATAGTTCTGTCCAAGCCCCGCATCAAGGCTTTATTTAATGACGTTTATCATAACGAACTGGCTAAAGTCAACGTACTGATGACCGCTTATGAAATTGGTGTTGTGGACAAGCTGCGCGAAGCGTACCCATTGGACACCTTTGAAAAAGTACGTCTTTCCAAGATTTTGGTACAGCAATACAGTATAGTTGAGAATCGGGCCACTTGGGCTATTGATACATGGGTTTCCTGCTTCAGCGCGGATATAGCGAAAGCGTTGCTTCAAATTGAAACCGAAGAAAGGGCTGCGGAAGCTGCCACTCTCCCCATTGACCTGCCTCCGGCAGAGGAAAAGCCGGAATATGAGCTGCAAACCAGGGATGATTATGACAGCTATTACATTAATCCTCTGCTTGCCGAAACACTGGATCAGATTTATATCCCGTGCGGAATCGGCAACACCGACAAAGGGTTCTTTATCTACGGGATTAAGAAAAGCACACTCTGCAGTCATAAAGACGCCAATGTGTATGCTTTAATCTACAACTACCTCGTCAGAAATTCCAAGATAACGGATGACGATATTCCGCACTATATCAACAATATTGAATCTACTTATGAGTTGGATTACCGCAGCATATACCGGCTCGCTATAGTTCTGCTCCAGATGATCAAGAATAATTACATGACCGATGCCGGTCTTGAACTGGAATTCGACGGCGACAGAGAATGCTTGAAGCATGCAGTCGGCATGATAAACTATTACGCTGCGCTGTTTTGCCGGTTGATGAAGATTGAACCGGTTAAAATGCAAATTAAGCTGAGTGGCCGCGGATACAAGATGTCTCTTAATGGAGCTACCGGCATATGCGTCCGGAACAACACTAAAATCGTATCAAACGCACGGGAAATATGGTATGGGAGAAAGATTAACTATCGCCTCAGCAAAGATAACCTGAGCGATATAGCGTATCTTTTAAGCGAAATATCCACATTTGACAGCTTCAAAGAGGGCCAGTACGAGGTTCTATGTCAGATGCTGGAATCGAAAAAGCATACGGTCTGCATTATGCCCACCGGCAGCGGAAAATCTCTGATTTTCTATATGGCATCCATATTACAGCCTCTCCCCATGTTCGTTGTTGCGCCGACCGAAATTCTAATACAAGACCAGATACGAAATCTCAAGAAGTTCCATCACATGGATAATGTAGCTCATCTGCAGCTGACAACAGAAAACAGCTTCAGTGAGTATGAAATACATAACAGCCTGAACTACTTGACTCCTATGACGCTTCAGAACCGGCATCTGCTGGTCAAGTTCCGCTATATCAACAGTGGCACGAAGCTGATTAATATGCACGAGGAACAGATCGCGCTTGGCCCGTTGGTTTCGTACATTGTATTGGATGAGATACACTGTCTGTCAAATTGGGGGCATGATTTCAGGCCGGAATACCTTATGCTCTCCAAATATCTAAACAAGTTTCTCGATCAGATCAACTTTTGGGGCTTTACTGCGACTGCCAACTACACAGTTGTAGAGGACGTTCAAAGGCAGTTGGATATTCCGCAAGAAAACTTTCTCTCGCCGATTTCTTTTGAAAAATACAATGTTTCGTATGATTACCGATGCGTCAAGACGACCGATGAAATGCTTGCAGTAACAGGCGAGATTGCCCAGCGCTTAATCAACAGAAACGAACGGACGATTATCTTCACGAAGAACGATGAGATTTCTCGGAAAGTTGCTGATATCGTTGGCTATGAAGCGGACATTTTCTCATCAGATAATCCAGAGGCATATCATCACTTCGTTGATGGCAGATGTAAGGTCTTGATTGCCAGCGAAGAACTTGGCATCGGTGTAAATTTTCCGAACATCAGCAACATAATCCATTTCGGGCTGCCTCTATCAAAGAACGAGTATGTACAGGAAATCGGACGTGCCGGACGTGCCAATGAACGAGTCAAATCCTATGTTGTATATCTTGAGAATAGTCAGAGAAATATTCCGGAGCTGCTTTTGAAGCGAAACACAGGAATAGATAGTATTCCGGGTCTGCTGGTTGGAGTGGAGAATGATTACGCTGATATATACAAAAAACTGACTAACAACTGCCCAACAAAAGATGTGCTCTATAATAAGCTGATTGAGCTTTACAAAGGCTTTGTCTCTGAAAAAAAAGTAACATACGTAAACTCGTTTGGCTTTGATGTCATAGAGGACATTAAGCAGCAGCTATTCATGCTCTACACTGTCGGATATGTGAACGACTGGTATTCATATTGCAGAAGCAAGGATGGTAAAGGGGTCGATATTCTCATTGATATTTGCTCTTCTGATGCACAGTCCTATGAAACTGATACGAATAAAATGGTTCGTAGAATGAAAAATCGGCTTCGTGATTACTTTGATTTTCTCGGGAACAACCGAGAGAGCATTGCTAAAACAGATAGAGCATCAACACCTGAAGAAATTATCCGTGTGTTTGTCGATTGGTATTACACTAAGTATCTTTATCATAACAATGAGCAGTTTCTTGATTTTTATGAGTTCATTACAAGCAACACCGACAATGACAGCGACCGGATTACCACAAGCATCAAGGATTATTTCACACTGCCTTTTGTCAAGTTGAAAAGCGATGAAGCATTATATGGCGACATGGCGATTAAAGAGATCGTTAACAAAGCAATTCAGGGCATAAGCAAAGCCTCTCTTGCCAATATTGAGCGCATTAACAGCAACAGATATTCATATAAACTAGACTTCCTGCTGTTCTGTACTCACTTGCATATGAACGGGCAATTCGAAGAAAGCCGCTTAGAACGCCTTCTCAGCAGTACGCCTAATGATGAGCTCAAAGAAATCACCGGCTCTTTTGGTAAGCTATATTCCGTTTGTGATATAACGGGAAAACTATCACTATTAAATTATCTTGAAAGCAATGCTAAGGCAGTGGGAATAAATTTTTCTGACTTTCTAACATCTGCTTATAAAGACGGGCAAAAGGACGTAATTTTCTATGGCATAATGGCAAAGCGCATAAATGAATATTTCTGCACATACAGGAGGCTTCATAATGTTTGAGAGCATAGAACAACTTGAAAAGGAAGTAAAAGACTTCCAGAAAAACATCCTTGCTTCGTCGGAACTTATTAAGAGTATAGAAAGCCTGATTACTGCGACCAACGCACAAAAAGAAGACTTTTCTGCCACTTCGTCCGAGTTGGTGTCAAAGATGGATTCGCATACTGAGGCTCTCCGTAAGAGCTATGAAGAGGCATTAGCGAAGTTGGTCAAGGAGAACCGTTCATTGATCAAAGAACTGATCGTAAGAGGCGATGAGCTTCTTCAAGAGATGAAGGCGATCCCTTCCGATGTCGAAAAACGTAATTCTGCGCTATCTGTTGAGATCCAGGCCGAAAAGGAGGCCTTTTTCGCAAGGTGTGATGAACTTCTTCAAGGGTTTAAGAATATCCCTCCCGATGTTGAAGAGCGTAATTCTGCGCTCGCTATTGAATTTCAGAAATGTACCACAGCGCTACAGTCATCATCCAATGAGATTATTGCGCAACTTCATGTCGAAACGGAAGCCTTTTCCGCAAGGTGTGATGAGCTTCTTCAATCGGTGAGCACAAATAGCAAAACCCATCATGCCAATGTTGTTGAGACCTTGAACACGGCACAACAAGCATACATACAGAGAATCGAAGAAGCAGATGTTTCGATTAAGAATTGCGAAACTGAGATAAACCGCAAGTATAAAGATTTCTTGATCAAACTAGAATCAACCAACGTTGACCAGATGTTTAAGATGTGTCAAGATATTAAAAAATCAATGGACACCAAACTACTTCTGCTTTCTGTAGGTGTCGGTGCGTCGCTCATCTTGATGATAGTATCAATTTTCATAAGATGATGCATTAAGGATAATGAAGAATTTGAGGCGATTAGTATGGCAGCGCTGAACTTAAAACAAATAACAGACAAGTTGAATTCGGAGTTTACAGGAGAAGTACGTAAGCTCGTATTCTGGTATGACGCGAACGCCGAGTTCAAGGATGACGTCAACACTTTGGAACTGGAAAACGCCAAGGTGCTTCACCTTTTGCCGGATAATCAGTTTTATACGAAATACTTCCTTGAGTGCGTAGACACCACGACCAATTACCTTGTCTACGCGCCTTTTACGAAGCCTGCCATTCGGGATAATCACCTTGCCGATACGATTCGCTATTCCAAGGAGTTCTTCGCTGACCGTGCATCACTTCTCACCCTCGACCTCGGCATTGAAGAACGCTTCAAGCCGGTTATCCAACACTACATCAAGTTCTTCTCGGCAAAGGATAGAACACAAAAGTTTTATGACCTGGAAATTGAAACTTTCAACCGCAACACAATTGAAATCGCTTTGATGAGTGTACTCTGTAAAAACAAGACTGCTTCCTTTGAGGAAGTTGTTCGCTGTGTCATGACAGATGACGGCTACGAAAACAACAAATATCTTACAGAGTTTGAGAAATATGATCTGCTCTCCGCGTTCTGGCAGCATACTGAGTCCGCGTTTGGCTACACCGACCCGAAGCCGACTCTTGAAAAATTCGTCATGACCATCTTTACGACCTATGCCGCGAAGACAATCCATACGGATATGCCGCAGGCGTGGAAACCGTTTGTGTCGTACAAATCTGGGAATATCATCGCTTTTCTCGATAATCTGATGAACAGCTACCTATACGGAGAACGCTTTAATGAAATCTCCGCATATATATTTGATTCGCTGAATGGAACTTCTCAACTTGCCAAGCTTCCAGTGGAGACGCTTATTGATTGCAATATCTTTTCCGGCGTGGACAGGCTCCTGTTAAAGTGGATAACTGAGCGCCTTGAAAATGAAGATATCGATGCAAAATTGAGTGATAAGACAATTCCCCAGCTCTGCGCCGACCGGCGCAAAAAGCATTTTGGAAAGCGCTTCCATAACGAGTATTTCGTCCTTGAAAACGCATATCACATCATCGCCCCTGGTATTTATTCGCCCGTCAGCGGTATGGATAAGATCATTAGTCAGTACACGGAGCGGGACTACCTCATCGACAGGCGTTACCGCTACTTCTACTACTACTTTGACAAGTTAGAGGAGAGCACACCACTTGAGCGGCTCCGGGAACTTGTAGAGAATATTTACACCAACGATTATCTTAACAAGCTCACAGTCAACTGGAATACGGATTTTGCCTCTGCATCAGGCATCTCGGGCATACCGAAGCAGACCGATTTTTACAGCAAGCGTATAAAGTATGCCAAGGAGCGCACTGTAGTGATTATCTCCGATGCGATGCGCTACGAAGTGGGCAGAACATTATTTGAGAAATTACAGGCGGACGAAAAATGTACGGCGACCATATCGGTAATGCAGAGCGTCCTGCCTTCCTATACACGTCTCGGAATGGCTGCGTTGCTCCCTCATAAGACGCTAGATTTGACCGGCGACGGAAAGGTTCTTGCAGACGGTAAACCATGCGATGACTTGAAGCAGCGCGAGACTATCTTGCAGCAATATCAGAAGAACAGCCGCTGCGTCCAATTTGATGACATCAAGTGCATGAATGTCACCGATTTGCGTGAGATATTTACCGGGCAGGATGTGGTCTATGTCTACCACAACCAAATCGACGCGCGCGGCGACAAGGCTAACACCGAAAATGAGGTATTTGCGGCCTGTGAGGAAGCTGTCGAGGAAATATTCGCTTTAATAAGACGGCTAACGTCCAGAGCAAATACAATCCGTTATATTGTCACCGCAGACCACGGCTTTATCTATAAGCGCGACAAGCTGGTGGAGAGCGATAAAATCACCGGCATCGCCGGAGCAGGCAGACGCTTTGTAGTTACCATCGAGCCGATACAGGCTAATGGTGTCGCAAGCGTCCCGCTGAAAAATGTGCTTGATAATGATGACAAACGGCAAGTGAATTTTCCGATTGGAACTGACCTGTTTAAAGCGCCGGGTGCCGGTCTTAACTATGTCCATGGCGGCAGTTCACCGCTTGAAATGTTGATTCCCGTTATCGAGGTAAAAACCGAAAAAGGATATATGAAAACGAGTGTCGCACAGATCGCACTTGTCAGCCTCACAAATAAGATTACGAACCTGATTACAACACTGGATTTTGTGCAGACTGAGGCCATCAGCGATGTTGTAAAAGAGACCAGATACAGGATATACTTCATCTCTGAAGACAACGAGAAAATCTCCAATGAGAACATTTATGTAGCAGATAGGAAGGACAAGGATACCTCAAAAAGAGTGTTTCGCCTGAGATTCTCATTCAAGAACAAGAAGTACGAAAAGACCCGCAGATATTACCTTGTCGCCTACGATGATAAGAACGACCTCGAAATTCTGCGTCATGAAATTATCATGGATATTGCCTTTGCCGATGATTTCGGCTTTGACCTTTGATAAATGGAGAGATGAACATGGACGAAAAAGCAAACAGTGAACATGACTTTGCTGTTGACTTGGAGCTCAACGAAAACGTCAACGACGTAATAAACAGGAAGCTACGCAGTTATTCGACGGTAAAATTGTCAGGAAGGACCTGACAAAATCAATCAAAGAAGGGGCAAATGTCCCTATATATGTTTTGGAGTTCCTGCTGGGGCAGTATTGTAGCTCAGACGATCCCACTATCATCGAAGAAGGGGTCAACAACGTAAAACGTATTCTTTCCGAAAATTACGTGCGCCCGGATGAAGCTCAGAAAACATTATCAATTCTCCGTGAACGTGGCAGTTTCACTGTTATCGACCGTATTACCGCACATCTGAACATCAAGGAGGACAGGTATGAAACAGAGTTTTCAAACCTTGGAATCAAAGGAATCCCGCTACTGCCGGACTATGTTCAGAAGTATGACAGATTGCTCTGCGGTGGTATCTGGTGCATTGTTCAACTTGAATACGAATATATCGAGGAAGATAAAAAGCAAACGCCAATCCGAGTCCGAAAGCTGACTCCAATTCAAATGCCCCATATCGACCTCGAAGAAATTAAGAATGGCAGGAAAGCCTTTTCCAAAGATGAATGGCTGACTATTCTCTTGCGATCTACCGGCATGGAGGCTGACAAATTCACCTATCGAGAGAAGTGGTTGTTGCTGGCGCGCATGCTGCCTCTGGTCGAAAACAACTTCAATCTTTGTGAGCTCGGTCCTCGCAGCACGGGTAAGTCTCATCTGTACAAGGAAATCTCTCCGAACAGCATCCTAGTCTCCGGTGGACAAACAACGGTTGCCAATTTGTTTTATAACATGGGTACGAAGCAGGTCGGTCTTGTTGGCTTATGGGACTGCGTTGCATTTGATGAAGTCGCTGGTATTACGTTTAAGGACAAGGACGGCGTACAGATCATGAAGGACTATATGGCTTCGGGTTCCTTTGCGCGTGGCAAGGAGGAAAAGGCAGCCTATGCGTCAATGGTTTTCGTCGGAAATATTAATCAGAGCGTGGACGTGCTGCTGAAGACTTCCCATCTGTTTGAGCCATTTCCGATCACGATGGCATATGACACAGCCTTCCTCGATCGTATGCACTGCTACGTCCCAGGCTGGCAAATTCCAAAATATCGGCCAGAGTTCTTCACGAATGATTATGGCTTTATCACGGACTATCTCTCAGAGTTTATGCGTGAAATGCGGAAAGAGACGTTCGGCGATGCTTGCGATAAATACTTCCGATTTGGTACAAACCTCAATCAGCGCGACACAATTGCAGTCCGTAAAATGATCTCGGGATTTACAAAGCTTATGTACCCTGATGGGATTTTTACAAAAGATGACATTGAAGAAATCGTCGCCGTTTCACTTGAAATGCGCCGTAGAGTCAAGGAACAACTGAAAAAAATCGGCGGAATGGAGTTCTATGACGTGAACTTCTCTTACATTGATAACGAGTCCTTTGAAGAGCACTATGTATCTGTGCCAGAACAAGGCGGCGGTAAGCTCATTCCTGAAGGTATGAGCAATCCTGGGCAGATATACACCGTGTCCAGAGGCAAAAGTGGCATGGTTGGTGTTTATCGACTGGAAACGCAGGTTCTTCCCGGTAATGGAAAGTTTGAACGAACAGGTCTGGGTTCAGACCGCGAGGCCAAAGAAGCCACCAACACTGCATTCAACTACCTGAAAGCCAATGGCAATTCTATTAGCGGGTCCATAAGTACAACGACAAAGGACTACATTATCAATTATCAAGACTTGAATGGGATTGGCATGTCAAGATATATGGCGCTGCCTACGCTTATTGCGATATGTTCCGCAGCTCTCACAAAACCAACACTGAGCAGTTTGGCTGTGCTCGGAGAAATAAGCATAAGTGGTTCCATTCTGAAGGTTGATGAGCTTGCAAATGTTCTTCAAGTGTGCTTGGACAGTGGAGCCAAGAAAGTCCTTCTACCCATCACATCAGCGGCAGATATTGGTTCCGTTCCGTCTGACTTAGTCGGTGCCTTTAGTTTGATCTTTTACTCTACCCCGCAGGAGGCGGTGTTTAAGGCTTTGGGTGTGGACTAAACGAAGCCATAAGAAGAGGTGTTCGCGTTGTTTGAAAACGAATTTACTCAGATGCTAGGACGATATTCTGACGCCGTATCCGACAGACGTAAGTTTATCGGCTTGATGAAGGATATATTTCCTGATCAGCCAATGCAGGCCAATCTTGTAAATACTGTTTTTGATTTAGGGATTGCAAAGGAGATAATCAGCATTGACCATATTAGTAACGCTTTCGCCTTTCGCTTTGTAAAGAGGTTGGTGGATGAATTCGGTATCAGCAGGCTCAATGCCGATTGGGCTGTATCAGTCTGGTGCGTATGCTTCGGTCAGCGTATTCTCCACAAGTCATGTGACATAAAGATTAGCGCAGCAAAGAGTGGGGCTGCCCCTGCTATTAAAGAGGAAAGAAGCCCCGATACAGGCAAACAATATGCCGAACTATTTCGCTATACCAGGATTCCGAGCGGATATGGAGTAACCGGATTTTCTGGGCAAAACAAACGAACGATAATTTTCCCCAACATGTATAACGGACAACCGGTAAAGAAGATTATGGCTTCGGCTTTCGCAAAATGTGAAGTCCAGGAAGTTATTATGACTGATGGGATAGAAATAATCGAAGAGGACGCGTTCAAGGGTTGTCTTGATTTGAAGCAGGTCATCTTTTCTAATACACTCAAAGAGATCGGTGACTGTACTTTTGAAGGATGCGGTAGTCTCGTTACTGCGGCACTGCCAATCGGTGTTGAGCAGTTAGGCAGATATGCCTTTTCGAACACGGGGTTAAAGGGTGTCTTCATCCCACAGTCGGTTTATTGGACAGGCGAAGGAGTATATTCAAACTGCAAAAAGCTCAACAACGTAGCCATCCCGAACAATATTATATCCATACCAAATGGGATGTTCTGCGGCTGCGAGGCTCTTGCAGATATAAGCCTACCGGAGACGATTGATGGTATCGGCGAAAGCGCGTTTGAAGGATGTTCGGCTCTACAGTCAATTACAATTCCAGAATCTGTCCGATGCATCGGAGAAAGAGCCTTTGTGGATGTTCATCCAAAATTTACAATTCTCTGTCAGAGACAATCCGTGGCCGAGCAATACGCTCGAAAACACGATATTACATTCCAAATTATTTATTAGGCTGGTAAAGAAGCGGGACTACTCAAGTGGGGGCGATTTACAATGGAAGATAAGATAGATTCTTATTTTAAATATCAATCAGCGCTTGAGCATGAATTTTGCGGAGTCAACAAAAAGATTCCATCGAACGATCAGCTGCTAATTTTTATCAAGGATAACCAGTTGGATATTAATTATGAAATTACAATCGAGATGGTTAGAAAAGATGTAGATGAGATTTTTGCTCAATATGCAGCCATAAATAATGAAATCTACAAAAAGGCACTCTTGTCGGAATTTTTCCCGCTTAATCCCAACGGAATTAGCGATATGTCCATTATTCAATTTATTCGAAAAAACAGCTATCACACAAAGTGCAATATCACGCCTTCTATAGTTCGTAGACATATAAAAGATTTGTGTGCTGGTGGTTATTGGATAAAACCTCCAGTTACAGCCTCCAAGTTTCTTAACTCAAATCAACAATATAAAATGGATTTGACTGCAGCAATCATTTCACATACACCAGATCCTTTAACTGATACGCAAATCAAAATTTTTATTAAGCGGAATAAGCTTGATGTACTTTACGGAATCAAATTTGATGATGTTCGTTCTGACATGTACGTTTTGAAACCTGGATACCAGCCACCGATTTTTGTGCCGACGGCTAATGTAATCCCTGACATTTATCAAGATTCTGATAGCTCTTCAGATATCACCGAAGTTGATTATTCGGCATCAAATGATACGAATTTAGAAAATACAGCGCGGAATATAGACGATGACTTCGAAACCACATTTACAGAGATGCTTTTTGAATATAAAGACCTCCTCGTTGACAAGAAACGCTTTTGTGCACTTATGAGAGATTTCTTTCCCAAAAAAAGAGCTGAAGTGAATACGCTCACGCTAATTTTAAGTCTTGGCATCGTCGATGAACTTAAAACATGTGAGTATATCGATCCACTACTTTCATTCAGGACTGCAAAACGATTATCATTTGAATACGGCATTGAAACAAAGCTTGCGTGCCAAATGGTTGATCTGTGGTGTAATTGTTACGGTCGAAATATTTTACATAAAGAATGTAATCAATATAAACACGGTTAAGAAGGTGATGTTATGGGTTTCCTTGATCTTTTTCGGCAGAAGCCGACTACTCCTATTATCCTAAGCATATTACCTGATGTTGCAAAACAAGAAATCATGCGTGGCCGACTTCCTATTCTCAACACCAACAAGATTTTCCTAAAGCCTGGTGAGCAGTGCCACTTTATCGATAAAGCTATTTACGAGAAACAAACTATCCGGAAACGGTATGTCCGACGAAACGCAGGATACAGCATCCCCGGCTTGTTTAAAGGCACCCGTATCCACATGGGTGGCGGTAATACAGATGTTGTAGATAGTGTGAATTATGAGACCTATCGTGGTATCCTATATATAACGAACAGACGAATCATTTTCGTCGGCGAACAGGGTGGTTTTGACAAAAAGATAGACGATCTGATTGCCATTTCGCCATATAGCAACTGCATTGAGTTGCAGTTCAGCAAGGAAACATATAAGTTATTTGTGCCGGAAGGTGGCGTGGCAAACGCTGTCTTCCAACTGGTGCGGTGAGAGGAGTAAGTCAAATGGATGGACAACTCAAAGCTGGAACGCTTCTTGTCTCCGAGAGTTCCAATAAGTATAAAGTAATCTCGCTTCTCGGCGCAGGCGGACAAGGCGAGGTATATGAGGTCGAATGCAACGGTCAGCATCATGCGTTGAAATGGTATTTCAAGCATATGGCAACCAGAGAGCAAAAGGCTATTTTGGACAATCTGATAACAAAAGGTTCGCCGGATGCCTCGTTCCTCTGGCCGCTGGATTTGATTTTCAAATCATACGGAGAGCCGTTCGGCTATATCATGCCGTTGCGTCCCAAGAACTTCAAGAGCATAGTGGATATGATGAAGCGTCGAGCTGAACCATCTTTCTACGCTCTATGCCGCGCAGCATATAACTTGACTAACGGATACCAGAAGCTGCATTCTATGGGATACAGTTATCGTGATATTTCTTTTGGAAACTTGTTCTTTGACCCGGCAAATGGTGATGTGCTCATCTGCGACAACGACAATGTTTCGGCCAATGGTATCGACAACAGCTCCATCTATGGTACACCTCGCTTTATGGCACCCGAGATCGTAACGGGCAAAGCGAAGCCGTCCCGCAATACCGACCTATACTCACTTGCGGTCCTGCTGTTCTATATGTTTATGATGGGACACCCGCTTGAAGGAAAACTTGAAGCAGACATCAAGTGCATGGATATTCATGCAATGAATAAACTCTATGGCACAAATCCTGTTTTTGTATTTGATACGACGGATAAAAGCAATCGTCCTGTGCGGGGCTACCAAGATAACGTTTTAATCTACTGGGATTTATACCCGCAGGCTATCAGAGACTTGTTTACCGAATCATTCACGGTAGGGCTTGTCACACCGAACAAAAGAATCACTGAAAACAAGTGGTTGGAAACTTTCGCTAACTTGATGTCGGGTATAGTGGCCTGTCCAAAATGCGGCGCTGAAATATTCTTCGATGAGGTAAAAACTGCTTCTGGCGCTGCGCATACTTGTTGGAATTGTCATAGCTCAGTTCAGATCCCGGCATCATTAATCGTTGGTAAAAGCCGCGTATTGTTGAAAAAAGACGCTAAGATTTATTCGCAACATATTAATGCGGACTATGATATGAATACGGTTGTTGGCACTGTCGTTCAGAATCCCAATAATCCAAATTTATGGGGTATTCGCAATGAAAGCAAAGAGAATTGGACGTACATAAAAGCTGACGGTCAGCAGGTTCCCGTAGCTATAGGGCAAAGCGCAGCCATAGCAAAAGATTGTAAGATAAATTTCGGCCAGTTTACCAGCGAATTTAAATAAAGATAAAAAATAAGGAGGCCAATACAATGGCGGAAACATTGAAAAGACCCGGCGGAGAGCTGTCAAGCAGACCACTGCATTTCTTCTGGATCGTTGACTGCTCCGGTTCTATGTATGGAGAAAAAATCGGCACGGTTAACCACGCAATTCAGTCCACAATTCCCGAAATGGTAGACGCGGCAAAAAATAATCCGAACTCACAATTGCTAGTAAGGACTTTGAAGTTTTCCACTGGTGCGTCATGGGTTACTCCAAATCCTGTAAACATCGAGGACTTTGCGTGGGATGACCTCGACGCAGGCGGTGTCACCGATCTGGGACAAGCTTTTGATATGCTGGCGGCGCAGCTCACCATTCCGCCGATGACAGATCGAGCGCTCCCACCCGTATTGGTGCTTCTTTCTGATGGGCAACCGACCGATGATTATAAGAAATCGCTGGATAAGCTACTTCATCTTCCGTGGGCTAAAAAATCTGTCCGTATAGCAATTTCAATCGGGCAGGATGCCGATGATACAATTCTTCAGGAGTTTGCAGGAAACCGTGAGCTTGTTCTACAGGCAAATAATCCGCAGGCTCTTGTCAAGATGATTAAGTGGGCTTCTACTGCTGCATCTCTCGTATCTGCGCCTGCCAGTAAGCCCAAGGATATTGAAGGCTCCCTTGCCTCTAACGGAGCCGCAAATGATACAAATGCGCCGTTGGTACTCGATATGAACAACATTCCTGATCCTGGTTCAATAGGAGCGAACGACGTTTGGTAATCAGATATTTTTCTGAGAGAGGATAATTGCATCATGAAACAAATCGTTTTTGGCGAAAGTGTGCAAGGAGCCTCCCACAAACGATCCGGTATGGAATGCCAAGATAGTTATAAGAAAATCGAATGTGATGATGGAACAACTATTATGGCGGTTGCAGATGGACATGGTAGCATATCGTGCCCATATAGCAAGACGGGTTCCTACATTGCAGTAAATGTGTTTTGCAAAGTCATGAATGATTTTCATGATAGCTTTGCAGATAACATCGAAATGCTGCTAACATATCTTAATCGTGAAGGGGATACGAAGATAGCGCAAGCTGTCGATTCCGAATGGAAACGGCGTGTTCTGAAAGTGCACACTAATTATAAACGCGATGTTCCACACACCGACGACGGAGAAAAGGACAAGCAGGAAATATTTAAACAATATGGTTCGACATTGATTGGACTGATGATTACACCAATATTTCTCTTTGCCTTTCAGCTTGGTGACGGCGATATATCGTATGTAGACAACAATAGGTTTGATCAGGTACTTCAAATAGAAAAGATACTTGGTACGGAAACATATTCGTTGAGTAGAATTAGCTCTTGGAAGAAGGCTATCACAGCCGTAAGAAGACGAGACAGTACGGAAGAATTACCATCTGCTTTTTTGATGTCAACTGACGGGTTTGCAAATAGTTATAAGAATGAGGAGGAGTTCAAAAAAGCTTGTGTAGGGTATTTTGAAATGCTCAAAGAGCATGGTGCTGATGCCGTTAAGTCCAACCTAAAAGAATGGCTGGCAGAGACAAGTGAAATGGGCTGCGGTGATGACATTACTTTGCTGATTGCCTATTTCTATGATGAAGGTAGCAGTGCAGACTGATGTTTCAGTTGCCATCGAAGAAGCGGAATCGCTTACAGAAAGTGAGGCGTATGGCAGATGAGCAAGGTTAATGAAGCAGTCGTTGTGTTGGCAAAGTGTGGTGGGAGCCACAAGACATACGGGATGCGCCTTGAAGAAACCGGCAAGGATCAATGGATGGTAACTTGGGCGTTTCCTATCAAGGAAAACACCGCAAAACGAGAAGGTTATGATAAGACAACGGTGAGAGGTAACATCGAATTTTCTAATGAATATCCAGGTTGTCCTTATTGTGGAGGAAAGGCGCTAACGCTCTGTTCGTGCGGACATTTGAATTGCACAATGATCACAAATGGAATATTCACTTGCGAGTGGTGTAAGACTCAAGGACAACTCGGCGAGTATACAGGAGAAGCTATTACGGCTGGGATGGACTATTGACATTTACAAGGTAAACGCCTTGGTTAAAGGCTTGTTGAGGTGGTGAAATTATGTCTACAACTCTTGATTACGTTGAATACGTCGCCGAGAGGTTAGCCTCTACAGGCCATGTCCGCTATAAGAAGATGTTCGGCGAGTATATGGTTTACGGTGTAATCGCCGGAGTATAATTGACCGAGATCGCCGATGAAAATTGACCCACTCAAGAATAACGGCTACCATGGCGTAAAGAAACGCCATGGAGGTAGGCCGGATGTTAAGGAGTGGAACGATTCTCATGATACGGGAAAAAGCAGAGAGCGGAGAAAGCGCCT
>Ga0183095_10806_pt1 | contig 56083 bp, 28 predicted proteins | sample BioMet4_FD_130346 | JGI IMG/M metagenome (GOLD analysis project Ga0183095, IMG submission 130346) | Microbial communities from bioreactor (seeded with sewage sludge) at LBNL, California, USA - Biofuel metagenome 4 (v2) (version 3) | ecosystem: Engineered > Bioreactor > Anaerobic > Unclassified ...
TAATGAAGCGTCCCGGAAATCGTGACATTCGACATGGTCAGCCGGCCGCCGGTCAGATAAACTGCGCCGCCGTTATTATAGGCAGTGGCATCGGTAATCTTCACGTCATAAAGGGCCAAGTTGCCGCTGCAGAAAATCGCCCCGCCGTTTCCGGAAGTCGACGATGTCTGTCCCGCATAAGCATTTTCCAGAATAATCTGATTGTTGCCGTTGCCCAGAATGACCGAGAGAATGACCGAGGTCTGAACTTCGAACGCCGAATTGTCCATGATCAGAATCTGGCTGCCGTCCGTGCTGCCGTAACCGCTCCAACCGCCATTAATAGTCAGCTTGTAATACTCACTCGTTGTTGCATTCTGACCCACCGCGTAAATGGCGATGCTGTTAAACACCGCCAACGCGCCGTATTGCAGCGCATAGGTAGTATCCGCCGTCAGTTCGATATCCACCCGGCCCCAAATGACCGTTTTATCTCCTTGCGTGAAACTGGAGTCCGCCAAGTAGAGCGCGGTCCGCAAGCTGTCGTACCAGCCGTTCTGGTCGGCGGTAAAGTTGTACAGAATATCGCCGCTTGAAGTCAACGCGGTATCCGTCGTCGCCGCCGTCCCAGTCACATCGATGTAGGTCAGCATTTCATAAGCACCGATCGTATTCCGATGCTGGATATCGCTGATGACCGTCGTCTGATCCGTACTGGTCGCCACCAGGCCGCGCTGGTCATAATAACCGTCGGTGTAATTGTAAGAACCGTAGTCTGCCGCGTTGATCGCGACCGAACCCGCTCCCAGCCGATAGTTTTTGGTCTTGCCGCCGTTGTACTTCAGTTCGGACGAGAGATACAGCCGGTCCACATTCCCGGTCTGGTTATCCCCCATGATATTGTTGGTGCCGGTACTGAAATCATATCCCTGCGCATCATACGAACCGATGATATTATTGGCATTATAAATCGTCGCGTAAACACTGGCCGAAATATCGTGCCGATATTCGTAAATGGTGTTATCGATATAGTTCTGCGCGATAATGTTATTATAGAGATAGGTGGTACTGCCGCTGGCCAGATAAATGGCATAGCCATCCGTGGCCGTGGCCGAGTTGTACGCATAGTTATAGGCAATCGTGTCGCCGTCCAGATACAGCGTCGCGCCATCATTGGTGATGGCCGAGCCGTCGATATAAGTAGTGCTCCCGGTCCCGGTATTGTTGGTGGTTTTCCGGCTGCCGGCAATGGTTGAATCCAACACATAAACCGTACCATCGGCGGTATAAAACGCCCCGCCGAAGCCGTTGTACAACGGATTGGAAGAATCCCAGGCATAGCCGTGGACCTCGTTATTCGAGAACGTCGACCGCGAAATATAGACATCGCCGCTTTGCGAATAGCTGGTACCAATGGTCGAATTACTGTAACGGGTATTGCGCGTCGAAGTGGTATACAGATAATTCGAGAAACTGCCGGCAATCGTATAAAGGCCGCCGCCCAACGCGACGTTCTGACAGTTGACGCCCCCCAAAGAGGTACTCGCGGAACCGTCGGAAATGTTATTCGACAACGTCGTATCGTACATAAACAACGTATTGTCGTTGAAAATCCCGCCGCCGGCGCTCAGCCAACTATAATTATTCCCGTGCAGCCCGTATTTTACTGCCGAGTTGGTCGCTTCGCATTCCGTAATGACCACATTGTGAAGCGTGAGGATCCCGTCGTTGAAAATCCCGCCGCCTTTGCCGTCCTCATACGAAATCAGAGTTCCGCTGCCGTTTTCCAGACCGTTTTCGATGGTGACGTTGTTCATCCCCACTTCGGCAAAATGATAATAATAATCGGATTCGCGGCTCAGGTCGTCGTTATATTCAATGTAGAAAGCACGCGACTGCTGCTTGGCATTGATCGTGATCCGGGTCGTATCGCTTTGCGCCTTGTACGTAACGGTATCGGTATTGAAGAACGCATAGGTTTTTCCTTCCACCACATAGAAATCATCCGTGCTTCCGATCAACACGTCTTTGGAAATTCCAATATATTCCGCCGACGCCGTCAGCGCAATCGTGGCAGAGGCAGAGGAACTGGTCATGCTTGACGCAAACTTTACATAGCGGTTGGCATCGCCGACGAAAACACCATTGTTGTTGGTAGTAGTCGTATAGGTCGAGGTCGGATCGGACCACGTTCTCGTTCCCAGCGTATAATTATCAATCCAGAAAATGGCTTCCCGAAGAGTTACCCCGCCGGCAAGCGCCGTATCGATCGTGTACCACTGCGTCGCATCGGCGGTATGAACGACCAGATCCGGATTGGTATCATTATCGGTATTCACCGTTACCGTCATATAGAAGTTGGCTTCATAGGCACCAATACTGGTGCCCGTCGCCGCCGTCAACGCCGCATTATATTGAACGTCGGTAGCAGTTTCCGTGGTACTTCCACTGGATGTAATCGTAAGTTTGCTGTATCCGGTCGAACTGGAGGCATCGGCGTAATAACCGATTTCCGTCGTCGTCCCGTCTTCCGCGATCACATACTGGAACCACGCGGTGACGCCATCCAGCGTTGTATACTTGTAATAATAATACGAGTCGCTGGTTCCGTCGGTAGTCGTAACGTCGATATTGTCCGTTACTCCGCCGCGCATATTGCCGCGGGCGTCATAGTTGGTATTGCTGGCATTCGAGCCGGACCGTACTTCCGTATAGGTCGTCGTTCCGTCCGTCGTCACCGGATCCACCGCGTAATGATACGCAATACTGTCTTTGGCTTCAATCGCCAGCGTCCGCGCCAGCTGATTTCCGCTGGTTACATTGTCCATATTCACAGACAGATACAAGTTGGTATAAATGAAGCCATTCGTGGTCGCATCATAACCGACGATGTTGTTATGCGTCGCATCCAGCGCCTCCGCCGTATGCGATGCCGACGGAGCCGAAGTTGCATTGCCGGAGGAATCATAAGTCGTATAATACGCGTACATGTCCTGGTACGTAGTCGCCGCCGCCACTACTTCCTGTGCTTTGGCATTAAAATAATTGTAATAATAGAAAATGTTGTTGGCACACGACGCCGTTGTCACCGTTACGTTGGAAACATCGAAATACAACGCATACAGATATCTCGAAGCGTCGACAACACTGGCCTGATCTTCGTAATAGAGACTGTTCTGAGTAAGGAACGTTCCCGAACCATAGTAAATCGCGGTCGCCGCCGTGGACGAGTCAGTCGTATCAGTACTACTCTGCGTCCCTTCGACGTTATAGGCGAAAGTCGAGTAGATCACGTTCAATGCCGTACTGGCGCCCACATATAAGGCCGTATTATTATTGTAGGCAAAGGTCGTATCGGTTACCGATACCGTTGTGGCGTTATCGATATAGACGCCGCCGCCGCGGGCCGCACTGGTAAGGGACTGCTTCCCGGCCAGGTTTTTATCGAAACTGCTGCTGGTAATCGATACCGCTACCGGCGTGCTGTTCGTAATATAAATGGCCCCGCCCGAAAAGGATGCCATATTGTCGTAGGCATTGAGATTGCTGAAAGCAATCGCGCCGCTGACGGTGGCGAGGTAAATCCCGCCGCCGGACCAGTCGGTCGTATCGAAAGTAGCGGTGGTTCCGCTGTTATACGTCCCGCCGGCCAGATTGTTCGCCAGTTCCAGGTAGTCGATCGAGATCGTCCCGCTTACTTTTTCGGCATAGATCCCGCCGCCCGAACCGTATATCGCTTCGTTGTCGGCAATGGTAATGTGTTTTCCCATGGTAATCGAGCCGGTCAGGTTACTGATGTAAATCGCGCCCCCGGAACGATACGACTGATTATATTCGAACGCAACGTTCAAATACATACTGATGCTGCCGGAATTGATAATGTACAGCGCCCCGCCGAATCCCTTGTCCAAATCCGGTGCGATGTTGCCGCCAATTCCCGCCGTGTTATACGAGAACGAAACATTATCATCCGTTGCCGTCGACGAACCGAGCGTGATCGATTTGCCATTTTCGACATAGATGGCCCCGCCGTTGCCATAAGCCGCACTATTGCTGGAGAACGACGGACCATACAGCAACAGGTCCGAGTAAATCAATAACGAATTGAAGTTGACCAGATACAACGCCCCGCCGCTGCCGGTCACTGCTTCATTGCTTTCAAATACCATGTATTTGGCATCCGCGCTGGTCGCATGAATCGTAATCGAGGCATCGTTCCCGCCATTGAAATAGACGGCCCCGCCGTCGACAAAAGCAAAGTTGTCTTCCACGGTCGTATCGATTATCACCAGCGAACTTCCGGTCTGGTAGATCGCGCCGCCATCCTGCATGGCGGAGTTGTTCTGGAACCAGCTCTGATTCACGGTAATCGTGTCCCCGTTGGACACGTAGACCGCGCCCCCGTATTGAGCGCCGTTGCTGATACATTCCACGGCATAAAGCGTATTTCCCGAACTCGACACGGTTGCCAGGTAAATGGCTCCGCCGGATACTCCGGCGGTATTGTTCTTGAACTGAAGCCGATTGCTTTCCGTCGTATCGAGTTTTACCCCGGACAGGGTTACCGAATATTGTCCATAAATGGCCCCGCCGTAAAGCCCGGCCGAGTTATTGCTGAATAATGTCGGAACCATCCCGTAGCCGCCGTCCGAAGTAACCGTCAGGCTCAACGCACTGTAAATCGCGCCGCCGGACACCGCCGCATACGAATTGCTGATACTTACATCCGCAAGCGTCAGCGTCCCGACCGTATAAATCGCGCCACCGTTGCCCCCGCCCAGCAGATTATCGGTTGCCAGCGAAGACCCGTTCGTAAGATAAAATCCGGTCACCGTCACCGTCGAGGACGAACTGCTGATACAGAAAATCCGCCCGTAGCCCTTGGCATCGATTACCGCGACGTTACCGCGAACGAAAGCCGAGCCGGCAGTGGTCGACGCCGTAATCGCCAAGGTCGACGTTCCGGTAATACTGATGTTATGTTCGGTAATGCGAACCGCATCCACCGTCAACGACGTAATCCCATTTGTACTTACCGCGGCCGCGGCAACTGCCGCCGCCAAACTACTCCATTTATTGCCGTTGTTGTCCGTAACATAAGTTCCGGAATATTCATACGCGCCAATATCCCGGTAGTTGAAATAGCCATACCCGCGCTGATCCGTTCCACTCTGGGTAGCCGCATCCATTGCCGCACTAGTGGCGGACAAGGCCACGGTTTGGGTCCAGCCGCCATTATCCGTCAGCTGACCATTCAGAAATAGATCGTACCCCAAGCCATTCCACCGGGTAACGATATCGCCCTGACGCGTCCAGCCATGGTCGCCCTCATAAACCACATCGTTCAGAACATATTCATAGCTCGGGCTCGGCGTCCGCTGGCCAAAATAACTCGTTGCCGCCGAGGACCAGACGCCGTTCTGGCTTTCGACCAGATTGTAGCCGGAGTTAGACAGCGATCCGCCCGCCAGATAATAATCGTATCCTTTATGATAAATATCGCTGGTATAATCGGAATGAGACGCCGACCGGTTTTTTGCCAAAATCGTCAGGCCGGAGGTCAACGATCCGGCATCGTAGATTCCCCCGCCCAAGCCGTCGGAATAGTTGTAAGAAATGGTATCTCCGCTCAGCACCACGGTCCCGCCCCCCGCGGCAACGTAGATTGCCCCGCCGTATCCGCTTGCATAGTTGTAAGCTAGCGTCGACGTAGTCAGAGTAATCGTACCGCCATAGGCGGCAATCGCCCCGCCCGAACCGCCCGAAACGTTATCGGTAAAGGTCGAATCGGTAAAGGTATATTGAATCACGTTGGCAGAAGTCACCAGCTTTAAAGCCCCGCCGTCCGTGGTTGACGTATTGTGGCTGAAAGTAACTTCTGTTCCGGTGACTACCGGAGTTACCGTTCCGGCTGTTGAAGTAATCGTCCCGACCGTCGAGAACGAATCCGACAGTGTCAGCCGGTACAAATTCAACGTTCCCGTTACCAAGTTGGAACTCGCCGCATTAAAATGGCTGGTCAACGTGAAAAACTTGCTCATGTCTCCCGCGCTCAACACGGTGCCGCCGTCCGTCGCCCCATAAATGTTGACGACCCGTCCGCCATAATAGCTGGAATTCGTTGCCGAATTGCAATAGTACAATGCAACCGTCGTATCGCCGTCTTCGAGAATCCGCGTTCCGGTCAGGCTGATGGTAATCGTCGCCGAGTTGCCCACGCCGCCCCAATAAGTCAAGCCCGCCGAGGTGCTTAAGATTTCCGCCAGGGATTCGATATAGACGGTCTTGGTTGCCGAACTCGAATCCGTATACGTAACCGTTCCCACGTAACCGTTGCATTCATACGCGCCGATATCCCGGTACTGCGACGTCCGGTTCGTCGACAGGGAGGAATTGTCGCTGGTCAGATATCCGCGCTGGTCGTAGGCCACCACGCCTTCATCGGTCCCGGCATTAACGGCACTGCTCGTTCGCGTAAACGTTGTCGTGGAAGATTCCGTCGTCAAATTGGCATAGCTGAAATGCACGATTACTTTACTGTTTACGCTATCCCAATACCACGTGCCGTTGGTCAAATTTGAGATATCGCTTACCTGGCTCAGCGTATACGTTATTCCATTATAAACGATCGTCACCGTTTCCGGTTCATATGTCGCCCCGGTTGAGTATTCATTCGTTCCGTAGGTCGACCATGAACTCGTGGAATTTACTTCCTGGCTCCAGTCAAACAACGCAATGGTTTTGGTCCAGCCTCCATTATCCACCAGCGCGCCGCTGTTTGCGAACATAAAATCATCCCAGCCGGCATTGTATATCGACGTAATGACATAAGCCGTATTGGCAAAATAAATATCGTGATTGCTTTCGCTGTAATTGACCCAGTTGTTCGCCAGCAACGCATTCACCAGGAACAGATGGCCGCCTTCATAATCCACAGCATAATCCAACCCCGATGTCGCAGTTGCATTGTTGTAAGCAACCGTCACATTGGTCAGCGTCCACGTTCCGCTTCCGCCAAAGTACATGGCGGAACCGTCTTTCGCCATATTGTAGGCGATCGTGCTGTTGCTGATCGTCACCTGGCCGCCGCTGGCATAAATCGCCCCGCCTACTTCCGTCGCAGTGTTGTGATCCAAGGTGGTCGCCGTTATCGTCAGATAACCGTCTGCGGCACTGGATGAACTGGCGATACTGGCAATCGCGCCGCCTTCCACTGCGGTATTGTTTTCAAAAGTACTGTAGCTGATGTTCAGCGTGGCGCTTTTATCGCTGGCGCTGTCGGCAACGCTGTAAATCGCCCCGCCCTTCGTCGTCGTAGAGGCCCAATCGACCGATGCAGAGTGAATTGTTGCCGAGGTGGACACCACCGTTTGTTTCGCCGTCGTCATATCCATCGTAGTATAGACAATCAGGTTGACGCCGTCCCAATACCATGTGCCATCGACCGCAGTACTGGTGCCCTGCGTGAAATAATAAACCGTTCCGTCCAACGACGTCACCTTTACGGTACTGCCGGTTGCCGGCGAAGTCGGCTGTGCCACTTCATATCCGCCGGTAACGCTGGTCCATCCCGAAGTAATCTTCGTCGCCGCCGTTGTCGCTTCCACCGTTGCCGATTCGCTGGTCAAATCAATACTGCTGCCGCCGACGGTCAGATTTACCACCAGCTTCCCGCTGTTGCTGTCCCAATACCAGGCATTTGTAAACGCACCGACGCTCCATTCCGTCAACGTGTAGTAATTACTGCCGTAATATACCACCACGGTCGTCGGATCCGCGGTCAGCGCGGCTTCATAGCTTCCGGACGCATCGGTACTGTTATTCGTAAATGTCGTATAACTGACGACCAAGGTTCCGGCATTGTTGTAAATCGCGCCGCCGTAGATCGCACTGTTGTCATAGAAACTCGAATTTTCAACGGTCAAACTTCCCCCGTTGTTGTAAATCGCGCCGCCAAAACCCGCACGGCCATTGGTAAAACTGATGCCGTCGATGGTCACGGCAATCGTCGCGGTTGACGAATCGATATACATCAGCTCTACGGCAGTTCCGGTTCCATCCAGCGTTTGCCCGTCCAGTACGGTCACCCCGGCGCCGCCGCCGGTCAGAATCACATCCCGGGTTACCGACAACGTAGCGTCAAGATAGATTCGGGAACTGACCAACACAATGGTTTGTCCGCTCGTGGCCGCCGTCAACGCCCCCTGGACGGTCGTATACCAGATCCCTTTATTGGAGTTATAGGCAACATAGGCGTTGAGTTCATAGGCCCCGATATCGCGAGTGCCGTTCAAATAATAACCGCGTCCGTCATAGAGATCGGCGCCGTTGTTGGTCCCGGCATTCACCGCAGAAGAAGAAGACGCCAGCGCAATCGTCTTTACCCAGCCGCCATGATCCGCCAGCCGACTCAACCGCGTTCCCGAAAACAGGCCGGTTTCCGAAATCGCGCTGCCCGAGCCCGAGCCATAACTGTAAGTCGTGTAATAACTGCTGTTGACGATGGACGTCACCATGCAGGTATACGCCCCCGCCAGCGTCAAGTCGATATTGTTATATCCGCTCGAACTGTTCAGATTGTTGCAGGAAATGATCGTATTCAACAGTTCGAGATAAGTACTGCTGTTGTTCAACACCACTGCATAGTTGGCAGTCGTAGCTTCCGCCGTCGCCCCGACGGTCGCAACAGAATAGTTATCCGCAATGGTAACATTTTCCAGCTCGGTGCTGTTCGCACTCGAACCGCCGATGTACAATGCCGACCCCGTTCCGCCGACTGTGGTATTATTGGCGATCGTCGTCGCATACAGATACATGTCGCCGGCGCTGTAAATCCCGCCGCCGTAAGTCAACGCGCTGTTGCCGCTGACCGTCACTTGCTTGGCAACAATCTGGCCCAGATGCGTTCCATTGACGGCATTGTAAATCCCGCCGCCCTCTCCGCCGGTACTGGCGCCGGTCGCTTCGTTGCCGCTGATGGTCAGGCTGTACAATTGTACATTGCCGCCGTTATTGTAAATTCCGCCGCCGTTCCGATCCGCGATATTACCGCTGATCGTCGTCTGCGTCGCATAGAAACTGCCTTCCGTTCCCGTGCTGCTTACGTCGACATACACCCCGGCGCCGTCATAGCCGGCCGTGTTGTTGGAAATCGCGCCGCCCGTCATGGTAATCAGACCCAGCGTATAAATCCCGCCGCCGAGAGTACCGGCCGCATTGCCGCTGATCGTTACGTCGGTCATCTCGATTCCGCCGGTGGTCGCGTTATAAATCGCGCCCCCGTCGTTCGTCGCCGCCGAATCGGTAATCGTCACATCTTTCAACACCAGCAGTTCGGCGTTATAAATCGCGCCCCCGTTCACGGCTTTCCCGGCAGTCAGCGTCAAATCCGAAATCGTCACATTGATCGTCGTACTGCTGCTACCATCGTCCACGTTGAAAATCCGATAGTAGTGACCTCCGGAAACGGTAACATTCTCATTGCCTTCGATGGTCACACTGTCCGTAATGGTCAACTGGCTGGCCAACGTAATCGTTCCGCTCAAGTAATCGGCAAATACGATCGTGTCCGTCCCGCTATGCGTATTCGCATAGGCGATCGCCATCCGCAACGTACCCAGCGTGCCGTCATCGGCAAGACTGGTCACATACAGATAATCCGTCGAGGTCGGGGTTTCACTGGAGAAGTAATACCGTCCCAGCGTCCCCGTTGTCTGGGTCGCCGTTACCGTGGTCCAACCGGAAGCGCCATAATACCGCAGAACCGGGCTGTACGTCCAGTTGGAGCCCCGGATATTGGAAGAGGAGTCGATCAACCGGACCGTAATTCCTGCAGTAGCGGTAGCCGCCGGTGTGATGAGGAACGTCATGGCTACCGCCATGGTGGTATCTTCGCTCCCGGCCGGACTGATGCCGTCCACACTCCGGATCGTGAAGCTGGTGCCTGTCGTCGCACTGGCGTTGGTAAAAGTTACCGAACTCCAGGCCTCACCGGTGCCATGACTGTTTCCGACCACCAGATTTTTACTTGTCGCCGCCGCCAGCGCCAGATTAATTACCCCCGACGTATCGCCCGCAACCGAGAAGTAGAAGAAACTGTTGTCGTCCGCCCCTGTCACCGTTCCGGCAATCGTCAAGCTGTTGGTTCCCATCGTCAGATTGCCGGCGTTCGTGCCGAACACAAAATTCTGTACCGACAGCGTTCCGGTCAGATTTTTATCGGCCGCAGTCGTCGAATTGATCGTATCAATTCCCAAACTGTAATAAGTTAAGTTGGCGTTGATCTGATCCTCGCCCGTCCCGGCAAAGATCACGGTCCCGTGACCGGCATAGAACTTTGCCGCATCCACCGTCAGCGTCCCGGTCAATTCCAACGTTCCGGTGCCGATACCGGTCGAATCCGTCAGCGACGACAGGAAGCGCAGATACCCGCCGACCGATACATTCCCGTAAACAACCGCCGTGGTAGAACTCGTCAGCGATTTGTCAACAATCTTCAGATCTCCGATCACAGTCAGATTTCCGTTGACCGTTTTAGTGCCGCCGCCGGACAGAATCAAGTTGCAGTAATTGCCCGAATACGCCAGCGCCACAGTCTGATCGGCGCCGCAGTAGTTCACCGTCCCCAGCGTGCCGCTGGAATTGCTCAACGTTCCGACAATCGACAGCGATCCGTACACATCCAACATTGCGTCGTTGCTGAAAGTCAACCCGCCGACCGGCAGTCCGGTGGTGGTGCTGATCCGTCCTGCCGTCACGCTCACGCCGGTAAGAATGTTGAACGTCGCATTCGCATCCGTCGCGCCATCCAGCACCAACGTATAATACGTTCCGGCCAGCAGATTGGCCCCGGCGGCTTCGTGATAAGTAAAACTCCCGCCGGTAAAAGCAACGGTTCCAATGTCTGCCGTCGAGGTTGAGCCGCTCGTCCCCGCCACGATTCCATCTACCGTCATATCGCCGGAACCGATCAGAATATTATTGGCATCCACATACAGCTTGTTGAGTTCCGTTGTCCCTTCGATATCATGATATGCCGTCGTATCGGTCCCGGAATTATAAAATTCCACCGTACTGGTGTCTTCTTCAAAACCGTAGGTGGAACTGGCGTTGTACCATCCGCCGCCGACTTTGATCAGCGAGTCGTTGGCATAAAACCGATACAAGTTTATAAAGTCGCCTTTTACCGTCAAATCGCCGCCGCCGGTATTCACCGTCCCGCCGGCCGTCGACGTATACAGATTCCCGTTAGAGAAATCTCCGTCCACCAGCACATCATAGCCATTCATCAGGAACACGCCGCTGGTCAGCACATACAGGTTACCCTTAACTTCTATGGCTTGCCCCAATGTCGTCGTCCCGCCGCTAACCGTCAGATTGTTCGCAACCGACCCGGCCCAACCGTTGGGAATCGTATACAGCCCCGCCAGTTCCAGGTTCCAGAAAGCCAACGCCTGAACGTCACTCGTCTTACTGCTGTCGGTATACTTTACCGTCCCCGTGTTATTCGTCGTCAAAACCACCGTCGACGGCAACACCGTCGGCACAATCAGCGTTACGTCGGAATTGAACGTAATTCCTTCCGCCACTGCGGAATCCGCCCACTGCTTGTCGCTCGTTCCCGACAAAATCACATCCTGGTACGACGCCACTGTAGAACTGTTGGAATATAACTTCACAATATTTTGCGTCAGACCGCTCGTCGTTCCATTGAACGTTACGTCGTAACCGATCGTTCCGCTGCCATCAACCGTTACATACGTCCCGGTTTCTACCGTGAACTGTCCGTCAATCGTCACATTGCCGGTAAACGTCTTCGTTCCGCCGCCGGACAGGATCAAATTATAGTATTCCGCCGCTTCGATATCCTGCGCGTCGGCCGACGCATAATTCACGGTCGTCGCCGTTCCGTCCAGCATCAGCCACGTGCTCGGCGCATTCGTGACATCGCCTTTCAACACCAAGGTTGAAGCGTCATTCAGATAAACACTCGCCACATTGTGCAAATTCAGGTTGCCGTTGACCGTGAAAATCGTTGCGTCCTGAATCGTCAATTCCGTTTCCACCGATACTCCGGCGCCGCCGGCCTGGAGAGTATTGACATAACCGGTCACCGCAATCGTCGTGGTCGCCGTCGTTAAATCAATCGCCGAACCACTATATTTGTAGCATACCGTCAACGTCTTGGTCGCCGCATCATAGGTATAATAACCATCACCGGCATCCGTCTCCGTCAACGTCGCGGTATGAGTGCTACCGCTGTCGTCCGTATAAGTTACCGAAACCGACGATCCGGCCGGCGCGTTGGCCAACGACGTTGTATACGTCCCCGTCACAGAACCCGCCGTCCAGTCCGTTTTGTCATACGTCGCGGTATAGGTCGTACTGGTGTCATCGATAATACTGGTCGTTGCCGCCAGCGTCTTCATATTCACATAGTTCGTGCCGTCCGGTTTGAAGAAAATCGTCAGCGTACCGGAACTATAACTATAATAACCATACGTATCGGTCGTCGTCGTCGTCAGCGCATAGGCGACTCCGTCGTAGACCACCGTTACCGAGGCCGGAGTAAAGGAACAGGCGATGGTATAACCCTGCGAAGGATCGCTTGAACTTACTGCCGTCCAGTCCGATCCCGTATATTTGGAAGCGCCGCCGCCGATCACCAGGTTGTAATAATCCAGATTGGCGATCTGATAGCTTCCGCTCGTGGCCAGATAACGCACCGTGGTTCCGCTGGCCAGCGAAGCGCCCGCCGATACCGTCAAGGACCCGTACAGGTCCAGCCGCGTTCCGGTCTGCATGGTCAGGAACGCCACGCTCAAACTCGCAACCGAGGTCGAACTGCCGACCGTTTTCGTCACCAGATCGCCGGTGCTGCCGTTGCTCAAGTCCAGGCCATAGTACGCCACATTCAGAATCGACTGCGTCCCGCCATTGTAATGAACCGTCCACGTATTCGCGTTAAACGTACTCGTTCCGAGGTCCGCAAATGAGAAAGTTCCCGCAATATAAATATCGCCCGAATTCAGGCTGTCGGCGGAAAGATATTTCGGAGAAATTCCGGACAACTGAAGATTGTAATACTGAAGTCCGGCAATTTCCTGCGTGACCGTATTGCCGTCGGTATCGGTCAACCGGTCATCGGAATAAAGCACGGTCCCGCGATTGGTCGTCGCGTCGAAATTCGCCTTCGCCACATGGATCGTGCCTTTGGCGATTTCCGCCGTGACCGACGTATCGAACGTCATGTACGTCGCCGTCACCCCGTCGCTTACGTCATAAAATTCACCGTATTTAAAACTGCCGTAAGTTCCTTCCGTCAAATCCCGGGAAGAAAATACTTTCGTATCGCTCCCTTCCAAAACCAGATTATAAAACCCGATATTGTCAATATCCTGATCCAGGCCCGTAGAACCATTCAAATAAAACGTATACGTTCCCGGATCATAGGATACTCGATAATACAGCGTAACGTCAGTATCCCACCAGCTGCCGATTGAAACATGATAAGTTGCGTAGAAGTCAAATTCATAAATACTGCCGGCCACATAAATATCTCCGCTGGCCGTACGCATTGTCTTATCGCTTTCACTCAAACTGGTCAAGCCACCAGTCAATACTACATTAAAGTACTGTAATGCGGCAATCGTCTGATCCGGAGTAGATGCCAGCGGATTCCATTCCCACGCTCCGTACATCACCGTACTGGCGCCGCACACAAACTGATTTTTACTGATTTCCTGCTCGGAGCCGTTTACTACGACATTAAATCCGGTCAACGCGTTGCCTTCGTAGTCATTCGCTACCAGCAAAATCACAACGCCATCGGTATAATTGCTGGCGGACGTCCCGCAGCTCAACGTCCCGGTCAAACTGATGTCACCGTTCCACGCCACCGCATCCCCGGCGGAACTGACCAGCACAATATTGCAATAATCGGCATTGGTAACGACCTGCGTATACCCCACTGCTCCGCCAAACAAGCTATAGGTTGTCCCTAAAATCTCAACGTTAAAGGTGTTATACACCAAATAATTCATAACTTGGGTGGCGTCAACTCCGCTTCCGCCGCCGGAAAACGTCAGAAATGCGCCGTTGTAATAAACCGTCCCGCCGTTGGCATTGAAATAGAGGGTCGCGCTTTCCGTATAATTAAACCTATCGGCAATCCAAATCCCGTCCGTCGAACTGCCCGGCGCCGTTTTCGTTCCACTGCCGGACAGGGTCAAATCCCAATACTTCAATGCGGCAATGTTCTGATCGCCGCTTCCGCTGTAATTAACCGTCCCGCCGAGGTTATAGGAAGTATTATGCGCCGTCAGACTGTAGAACTGGGTCATTAACGATCCGGTATAGGTATAAGCGGAATTACCATACAGCAGATCCCCTGAAGTAACCGTCAGCGTACCGGTAACGCTTAGCGTTGCTCCGATTTGAGATTCCCACCCGGTTGCATCTACTGAATAAACTTCAATAGTCGCTATTTTAATACTTACTGCGTTATGCCCGGCCACTGCCGGGGTTGTCCCCGTCAGCACCAGATATTTTACCGTCAGATCGCTGACCGTTACGGTAAAAGTCGGCGTACCGGTATACAAAGAATCGTTGGAATTATAATTATTCTTCTGAATAATTGCCAGAGTATTACTGATTGATACCGAAGCCGGTAGGGTATAGGCAATTGCCGTATGGCTGGTATCCGAACTATATGCCACCCCCAGCCACAGATTATAGAAAGACAGGCCATTGATTCCCAGATCGGTCCCGGTCGCAACATTCGAAAAATAAACCGTTCCGGCGCTGGCCGTAAAAGAAGCACTGCCTTCGCGCGTCCATGTCCCGTTACGAATTTCCAGCAACCCGCCGGCTCCGGTGCCGCCGGCCTGGGTGGCCGCATCAATCGTGACGGTGCTGGTACTTTCCTGATCGAGCGTACCGTTCACCAGTACATACCCGTTGAGATAATCGGCCGTCGCGGTTTGCGTGACATCGGTGTGCGAGTGAATCGTCATCGCGCCGTACAGGTCCAACGTCCCGCCGGTTTCAATATTCACATAACCATAGACCGCCATCGTCGGCGTCAGAGACGCGGAAGTCCCTAACTGGAAGATTCCTCCGTTGGTAATATCCAATGTGCCATAAGATGTACCGGAAGTGTCTCCGGCCACTGTAACCGTTCCGGTGGCAATGACAATCGTCCCGTTGTCCACCACCGTTCCCCCGGCGAGAATATTCAGCGCGTTACTGCCGGAGGTACCGTAGGAATAAACCGTCAGGGTCACACCGGAATTGACGGTCAGCGTTACGCCGCTTTCCACGGTAATATTTCGCGCCGTGGTACTGGCATCGACCGCAATGCTGTTTTTGATGTCAGTCCAAATCGAGTTATCGGCGGTCGGGGTAGAACTCGTAGAATACCAAGTGGCCCCATTGTCTTCAGAGTAATTCCAAATGCTGGAACTGGACCAGTTCCCCGTACTGATCGTCTTCCAATAATAAGAACTGGCCAGATCGCAAGAGATATCAAACGAAAGCGATTGCGTATCGATATTGCCGACCGTATATTCCAAGGTCCAGTTGCCGGTCGCCCCGGTCGCATCGGTCGAAGCAGCCACATCGGCGCCGGTCAGATTGGCAATTTCCTGAATCAAGGTTTTGCCGGCATCGTTTTCCGCAATATTACAACCGTAGATCAAGATGTCGCCGTTGGCCGAGAGGTGGGTTCCCCAGGAAGCGATTTCATCGGCATACTGGTTGATCGTTGTAGTATTGATCAGGTTGCTGCCGATTTCAATCGTATCTTCCGATCCATGGGTAATCAATTGGATGGCGTCGTATTTGGTATCGGAAGAATTCAGATAATCGGTGATTTCCTGAACGGCATCGGCACCGGAAACTTCCACCACCGAAACATTCTGCGCCTTGAGGTCGGCTTCCATCGTCGCCAGATCGGTAGCGCTAATATTGGTGGTATCGATAAAGGCAACCTGATGTTCGGTCGCCAAATTGGCGGAGATCGTCAGGTCCTGATCCCAGGAATCAAGCTTTTCCCCGTCGAAGTAGACGCTCTTCACATCCACATTGCCGACTTCCAGGAACCAGTCGGCGTCGGAAGTCCCGCCAGTCAGGTCGTCGGACGCGGCCACCGCCGCCCCCGCCAGATCGGAAATGTCATGGATGATCGAACGGCCGTTGTCGGTCGACGCCACACTCGAACTGAGCAGGTCGATCCGCCCGCCGTCCTTCAGGTCTTTGCCGAGTTCGGTCCAGAAGGCCTGCTGCTCGGTATCGGAAGAAAGACTGGACAAGGAAGTCACATCGCTGGAAGAAACCACCAGATCGCCTTTGGCGTCGGTGCCCACCGCAAAGGCAATGGAGTCGGCTTTTTGCCCGTTTAATGCGGTTTTGATTTCTCCGAGCAGGGTTTCCAGAGAGGTTTTCGTCGGGTCGTAAGTAATTACTTTGGTGTCGGAAGCAGCGGCTTGGGCAAGGGTATCGGCATCCAGGAGCGATTCGGAAATCACCAGCACGTGCACTTGCTGGGTCGAATTGGTATTCGTCAGGGCATCGGCCACCAGATCATGGATATCGGACGGATGGGCCGGTTGAACCTGATCATGGCTGTGGTCGGTCGAACCGGCAGTGGAGTCGGTTGAACTGGTGTCGTGCGCCTCCGGCGGCGGTTGGCTCTTGTGATCGTCAAAGGTCTTGTGGGCAGTAAGTGCTGCTGCCGCCGTCGCCACATCTGCGGCCGCGGCCCCATCGAACAAAATCCGGTCTTCCAATAAATACATTATCCGACTCCCTGTTTTTCCATCGCTAAAGGAGTCTGAGTGCAGCAGACCCCCTTGCCTTTATGCCTAATTTCCGACTAACCCAATTAGGTTCTACCCTCGAAAAATCGTAATCTTACACCTTATTATTAAAAACTTTTAATTTTTTTATCGCGCCCGGCTTTTCCTTTTCGTCTCTCCCGCCGGGTTCATTCCAATCCGCTTTTCTTATTTCTTCAATTCCAATTTTTCCAGTTTGGCCAGTTCGTCATCCGTCAGCGGTTTGTGGTCCGCAACAATCCCATTGTAAACAATCTTGCCGTCGCGCGTCACGGAACCCGGAATCGGCCCCAGCGTCACCGGCGCATTGAAAATTTCCAGCGGCGTCGAACAGCTCCAGCGTTCGTTCACCACCACCAGCGGCGATATTTCCGGTTCCGGCAGCCGGAAACCGTTGTTAGCAAAAACATCGAACTCGTCCCGTTCCTTTTCCGGCGCAAACGTCAGAAATTCCACCCCGTTATAGACGATGACGCCATCGTCCCGGATGTAATTCATACCGTGCATGAACGGCAATTCCTGCTCGATCTTCTGTTCCATCGTCGCCACTTCCCGATCGACGTCATCCAGCGTGGTGGCTTTCAAGCCAGCCGCATTGAGCGCCCGATAGTAAGCCAAGTAGCAGTTGCCGACCGACATGGTTCGATAAATTTCCGCTTCCACCGTTTCCATTTCCATCCGGCAAAGGTCCAGCTTCGTCGCGCTGCCGCTTTGCGCGTCGAACTGACTGCGCGTCAATTCCAGATTTTTCTGATAGTTGTTATAGAGACGATCGTCCAGTTTGTAGCGCTTGTAAACTTCGTCCATATTCCGGAACGACACCCGCACTTGCGCCAGCACGGCAAACGACATCGCCCGAACCCGGATTTCCTTTTCGCGCTTTTCCGTCACCAGCGACTTGTATTCCATGAATTTCGCCGGCATCCGGGCCACGTCGTAGACGCTTTTCAGGCCGATTTCCGCCCAGCTTTTGTGATAAAGATAAGGATTGGAATCCTGGGTGAAATCCAGAAACGCTTTCACGTTCGGGAACATTTTCAGGATGCTCTTGTCGGTTTCAATCGACGCGATATGCAATTCCATATCGAGCTGATAAAGTTCGGGGCGCTGCCGCAACGCAATTTTTTCCATCAAATAGAGATCCGGCAACTGGAGATAACGGGTGTCGAACGTTTTGACCAGCGAGGTGTCCACTTTCAGTTCGGACATCGGCGCCACCCCCATCAGGGACTTGAGTTCGATACAGGCATCTTCATAGCGCCGTTCGAACACCATCAGCGAATCTTCCAGCTGAATGAACCGTTTCTTTTCATCCAGAATCCGCAGCGCGGAAACGGAACGGTCTTGCGAGAGTTCGTCGAACAGTTTGTTCAACTGGCGGGACTTTTCCAGCAGAACATTGGTCTTTTCAACCGCGTCCTGCGCCGCCGCCACGTTAAAATAGGCTTTCACCACGTCGAGAATCAAATTCTGCGCGGCGCGGCGTTCCATCTGGCGGTCCTGAAGCAGACGGTCCTGCGCCTGAACCGACGACAGGTAGGCGAGGCCGAAATCGATGGCGCTGAACGCCACATCGACGTTGAAACGTTCGCTGTCGCGTTTGGCGCTGGTGCTCATGGCCAAACTTTCTTCGCCGGTATGAACGTCAATGGAGGTCGAAGCGTTTTCGTTGTTCCGTTCGTTGAGGTCGAGCCCGATATTGGATTCGGGGAACATCTTCAGCATTTCCGAATATTTGTCGGCGGAAGAAACCGCCTGCTTGAGCTGCGACGCCTTGAGGTCCAGATTATTTTTCAGGGCAAAATCGATACATTCGTTGAGCGAGTATGCTTTCGTCGACACCGGTTTGATCCGGTTGATTTCTTCGAACTGCTTTTTCGCAATTTCTTCCCGCTGTTTGCGATAAAAATCATCGCCTTGACAGCCCAGCAGCACGACCGCCAGCGCCAACGCTGAAATCACCATCACTTGGTTGTTCATACCTGCTTCCTTGCTTTCCCGCCCCGGCTGATTCCGGTTCGTTTCCGAACATGCAACAACCTCAGGAAAAGACGCTTACCACGGCTTTAACACCGTTAAAACCGGCGTCACGCTCCGCCCGGAGCGCGGTTTCCCGTCGCCGGTTTCACCAATGGCAATCGTCTCCTGAAACGATAATAAATCGCTATAAATTACTGCACGTGTTATTACAATACAACCTGAAAACCAAAAAAATCGGGGGAAATTCGAGGGAGAAACACGGTGATTAATATAAAATAAATATGCTATTAAAAAATTTAAAATAAGACAACTTTTTACCCACAAAAATACGCTGTTGTTTTCCGCAAAGAAAGAAATAGAATAAAAATTTTACGGGGTAAAATCGGGATACGGGGAAATGGGGGCGGGTTCAAAAACACCCCGTGCCTTCCCCGCTATCCACGATTCGAAACTCCCGTCTAGAACGAGAGCTCCTGCTGCAAGACCGCAATCACCTTGCGCAACAGGGTCCAGCCGACCGAAGAATACTTTTTAATCTGGAGCGTTCCGGTACTGCCGTAGCGCAATAACGGACTGTTTTCCGGAATCACAGCCACCTGATAATAGGGCGACAGCAATTCGAACCCGCCGGTTTCCGCCCGCCGGGCCGGCAACGGCCCGCCAAACAGGGACAACAGCGGGCCCGGCAATACCAGTTCCGCCGGAACCGGATTGGCCGCCGCAACTTTTCCGGGAATGGTGCCGAGCACGTTATCGATGGCAATCGCGGCATCGTCATCGGGACTGATCCGGTCGATATGTTCTTCCTTGACGTAGCCGAGGACCCGCAACTGCCCCGGATCATAGATTTCCGCCAGCATTTCGCCGCGAGTAAAAATTTTCCCGGGCCGTAAATCGGGATCGGAGAATGCAACCACGCCGTCAAACGGGGCTCGAACGGTCATCAGGTCCCGGCGGCGGATCAGTTCTTCCAACTGGTTATCGGCAGCTTTCAACTGCTGCTGCTTGACTTTAACGCCGCCCAGGGTATCGGGGGTGCTCTGAAGCTGGTCGATTTCGGCACGCAGAGAACTTTTCTGGAGCAATGTTTGGCGATACTGCCATTCCAATTCAGGAGACTCGAACCGGAACAGCAGTTGGTCTTTTTTCACCGTATCGCCGTCTTTGACGGCAACTGCGGCCAGACGCCCGGAGTTCTGGACGTAAATCATCGCCGCCGTCATCGAGCGGACCTCGCACGGACTGTCGATCGTCCACGGCAACGGCACGATCAGCGGCAGCAGAATGACCGCCAGGATCGCGTAGGCAATCATCAGGTTACGGCGTTTGAATTCTTTCTTCTGAGCCATGAGCGATTTCACCTCCATAGTAAGCGGTTTCACCAGCAACAACCAGAATTCCAGCATCAGCAGGACAATCCCGATCGTCTTGGTAAATTGAAAATACACAATCAAAATAATCGACGTATACAGAAAAAAACGGTAGATAAACGAAGCAATCCCGAACAGGAACGTAAAATGATTTCGCCATTCTTCCCCCAACCGTTCGACCGGATAATTCAGTCCGAAAAACGACCGGCGGAAAAGGGCGCGAAACATTTCGGTCCCGCGCCGCTGCAGGTTGTCGATTCCCACCATGTCCATCAACATGTAATAACCGTCGTAACGGATGAACGGGTTCCCGTTCACCAGCACGGTATTGATAATACTGACAGCAAAAACATAATACGCAACCGTATGGGCCGAGCCCGGCCCGCTGTTCGCCCACACCAGCGCCCCGATCCCCCCGATCACCACTTCCGACAAAATCCCGGCGGCGTCGATCAGAAACCGGTGTTTGCGGTCGTTGATCCGCCAGGCGTCAGTCAGATCGGTATAGAGGCGAGGGAAAAAGACAATGAACGCCACGCCCATCCGCCGGACTCGAATGCCATAGTTCTTCGCCACATATGCGTGGGCGAATTCATGGACGCATTTGATCAGGATCACGGCCAGCGAATACCGCAGCAACCCTTCCAGCGAGATCGACTGCAGCAATTCTTCGGTCAGGCGATGCCAGTTCGGCACCAGCGAAATGTACCCGGAAAGAGCAATAATCGCCAACAGCAACAGCGTCCAGCGGTTGAAAACGGAACGAATGGCCGCCTGGGTTTCGTTCAAAAACCGGTCCGGCTTCAACAGCGGTATCCGCAAAAACAGATACGAATTCAGCAGGATCATATAAAACAGCCGCTGCTTGTTCTCTTTGGTCTTTTCAAGACGGGCGGCGTCAACCCCGTATTCCGGCAACAGCAGTCCGCTCATCCGCAAAAAATTGAGGGTTTCCTGAATATCCTGCCGGTTGGTATGAATCCCGTTCAAATCCAGTTTCTGAAGAAATTCTTCCAGCGTATAATTCTGGTCCATGCAGCTCAGAATCCGGTACCGGCGTTCTTCAATCCGGTAATAACGGCCGGAAACCGGATCGTACAACGTCCAATCGCAATGCCCGCCGCGGTCGGATTCACAGGGGAACAGTTGAAGATCCCGGCGCAATTCGCCGATATAGGTCGGCGGCGGCGGTCCCTGACCCGGTCCGGCGGTCGGCGCCGCATCCGGCGTTCCGGGCGGCGGAACGATGATTTTTTCCGCGGGTGCCGCGGCCGGCTGTGGATTCGTCATACCGTCGCGTCCCGGTTAGAGTTTACGCCACCAGAGAACCAGGTTCCGGAACAGGTAGTAACCCAAAGAAACCCGGGGGCCGCTGACGCGCGCCACCCCGCGCATCCCGAAAATCAGATTCTGGTTGGACAGTCCGATTTTAATCACGTAACAATACTGGCTGTTCTTCTGCAACAGCGGTTTCGGACTGATGGAAAGCACGTCCCCGGTCAGCGGCGTTTCCGGCTTGGTGTGCAGATAAAGCGCAATTCCCATATCCTTGTCAATCACCGAGGCGTCTTTTTCATTCAGATAGACCGCCGCGATCAGATGGCCGGGGGTAAAGATTTCCGCCAGCCGGTCACCGGTACGGACGGCTTTGCCTTCCCAGCGTTCGTCGTCGTCGATCACCACCACTCCCGCCCGGGTAGCGCGAATGGAGCTCTGCTGCAAATACCATTTCATCTTTTCAATGTTGATCTTTTCCTTTTCCCGCTGAATGGAAAGCAGCTTGATTTCGCCGAGGTGGGTATTGTCGGTAAACGCCTGCCGGCGCACATAGTCCACGCGGGCGGTAATTTCGTCATACGAAGCTTGCGCGTCGGCGAGCTTGAATTCGATTTCCTCGGTGTTGTAGGCCATAATCAAGTCCCCGGACTTGACGTCCGACCCGCTCCGGAAATAAACCTGCTTGATGGCGCCGTCATACGGCGCGTACAGCGTGGCTTTTTCTTCCGGCACGATTTCGAAGTCCGCCGCCACGTTCTGCTGGACCCGGAAGAACAACGAAAGAATGAACAGCCCGACGATATAGAGGAATACCCGCATCGGCGAGAACATCCGGCCGCTGACGCTGAGTAACTGGGTAAACCGCCGCCGACTGTAAACGCTGCTCCATAACGCATTGTTATAGGTTTCCGCCAACAGCTGCAAAACGCTGTCAGTTCCGGCGGGCGGCACTTCGACAAATTCCACGACCCAGAGAAACAACGGCGTCTCCGGGCCTTCGCCCTGATCCCGCAACGGCATCACGAAAATCGTAGAGGCCGACTCCTGCAACGAAGCAAACGCGTCCAGCGTATCCTCGTTGGCACCACGTTCGGCCAAAACTTCTTCGGTAACCTGGACTTTTTCCTTGAGATCGCCAAATCCGGCCACCAACCGCAGTACATTCAATCCATATTCGGTATTGTTGTCGGCTTCGGCCATGCCCATTACGGCGATCAGTTTAGGGCGGCCGCTCCGCATATCCACCAGCGCCGACCGGTCAAAACGAACCAGCAGCCGGCTGTTATTGACGACATGAAGCCCCAGTCCGCCCAGTCCATGCCGCCGAAACGCTTCGTTTCCCAACCGCATGACGGTGGAGATGACGTTCAGTTTTCCTTTCAGACTGCGAATTTCCGGGGCTTCCGCCATGATGTGTCGCCTTTCTTCCTATTTCTCGATCAGGACGCCGGACATCCCGGCGGTCAGCGTACGGTTGTGATTGTCGATCAACGCCTTGACTTCGAACGTCCGGCTACGGGCATCGATCTGACCGGCGATTTCATAAACGCGTCCGGAATGGGTGGTTCCGGTTTCATCAATCCGGAATTCCATGTCGGTTCCCAGTTTGATGTCCTTCTTCCGGCTGGAAGGCAGGTACATCACCGCCAACAGCTGATGGTCGTCGATAATTTCCATGATCGGCTGGCTGGTCCGGACATATTCAAATTCCTGCACCTGCCGTTTCGACAGCCGACCGTCGTAAGGAGCAATAATCTTGCAGTCGTTGAGATTGAGCTTGGCCATTTCCATATTGGCTTTGGCAAACTGCATCTGGGCTTCGGCGGTTTCCCGTTCCAGCCGCCCCTGTTCCAGTTCCTTGCTGCCGAGCACCCCTTTGGCAAAAAGGTCTTCATTGCGCGCCGCGTTGGTGACGGCAAATTTCAGCGCGGAGTCTTTTTCCTTCCACTGTGCTTCCGCCCGGTTGAACAACTGCTGATAGTAACTGGGCTCCAGCGTGGCGATCACGTCGCCCTGCCGAAACGCTTCGCCTTCTTTAACTTTGTATTGTTCCACGTTGGCGTCGATCTTGGCGGAAATCACGGCCTTCTTAATCGGAAACAGTACGATCTTAATGGGAAAGGCGTCTTCGTTCTGTTTATACCCAGTTCCGTCGGCACATAAGGCCGCCGGCAACAGCCACGCCAGCAATAACAGCCAGTTGCGCATCAGTATCTTACCCCCATGCATATCCGCGTTTATCATCCTGAACCCTTTAAACCTCAAAAGTATGGTAATATAAGCCACGGGATGGAAATTGCCATATCCGGTTTGTCGGATATCAAATTTTTCCGGCAGGAAAAACGCCGACAATCTCTGGGTTATTACCCCGACGGTAAGTCGTTTCTGACAGATGGGCGGAAAATAAACCGGGGAAACGGAACCTCTTTTTCCGAAACAAATCGGCACCGTCACGGCGTGGAAGAAGAAGAAAAACCCGGGAGAGACTGGAAATGGCCATAAAATTCCGGCACGCCGGCAATAGCCGACTCCGCCAGCCAAATGCCGCCCGCGCCACGCGTGGAATCCGAGCCCGGCGGATAATCGGCGGTCGTAACGAAAATGGTCCTGTTTTCCGGCCCTCCGAACGTCAGACTGGTAATGCCCCGTACCGGCAAGTAATATTCCCGCAACAGTTTTCCGGAGGAGGAATAACGCGACAGCGGCCGGCCGCCCGATTGCGCCACCCATAGGGCGTCGTCGGCATCGACGGTCATCCCGTCGCAACCCGGCGCGGCCATCAGCGGAACGCGATGCGAAAGGTTGCCGGTAGCACCGTCATAATCATAGCGGTAAACCATATTCTCATCGGTCACGGCAAAGAAAAAATAGTTCAAGTCCCGAGAAAATGCCATCCCGTTGGGACAGCATCCAATCTTCGGCTCCAAGCAGTGAAAAGAGCCGTCCGGATCAAAACGCCACAACGCGCCGAAGCCATGGCGGGGATGGGATTTTTCCAACTGATCGAAAAAGTCATGGCCCAGAACGCCGACGTAAACACGCCCCGCAGGATCGGCGATAAGGTCGTTGAAATACGTCTTGTCATCCGCATCCGGCAGTTCGGCCAGGCGGACCGGAACTCGTCCCGGCTGCCAATGCCAGACCCGGCCATGCTGCGCGAAGATCAGCAGTCCGCCATTGCGGGCCAGAACCAAGCCGCCGATCAGGCCGATCGGCAGTTCGAACGTTTCAAACCGCGCCGGGTGGCCGTCAATTGCTTTCCGGTAAATTTGTCCGGCGTGCCAGCCTTTCCAATACAATTGTTGCTCGCTTGGATTCCAGAGCGGATTTTCCGCGACCGTAAAATTAAATTCGGCAAAAATTTTGAAATCCAACTCGTTCTGCTTCATTTTTCCTTTCCTTACTAAATTGCTAATAGCGAACTTCGAGACCATGCCGTTCCAGAATGGCCGCACATGAAGCCATCATTTCCGGCGAGGGGGTCGAAACATCCGGCAAGTCATCCCGCCGCCCCACTGCCGCATATTTGGCATGGGCCAGGGAGTGATACGGCAACAGCCTGACGACGGCCGGAGGCGTCAGTTGCTTCAGAAAACGTCCGGCGGCATCAAGCGCCTCCGGGTCCGAATTGCATCCCGGAATCAACGGCAGATGAATCTCAATCGCTTTGCCGGTTTGCGACAGTTTCAGCAGATTTTCTTTAATCCGAACATTGTTCCGACCGGTCAAACGGCAGTGACAGTCCGGATCGTTGTGCTTGAAGTCATAGAGAAACAGATCCGTCCACGGCAAGACCTTTTCGAAGGCCCGCCACGGCACCTCGCCGCAGGTTTCGATGGCCGTATGAATCTCATGGCGCTTCAACTCCTGAAAGACACCGGCACAGAAGTCCGGCTGCAACAGCGGTTCGCCGCCGGAAAGCGTCGCGCCGCCGCCGGACGTTTCATAGAACGGCCGATCTTCCAGAATCTCCGCCACCGCTTCCGCCACCGTCACCCGCCGACCATAGAATTCCAGCGCGTCAAACCGGCAGCGCTCAACGCATTTGCCGCAGGCAATGCAGGAATCCCGGTGAAAAATATGTTTCCCGTCGACGATTTCATGACAACGGCAAATTTCGGCACAGGCCCCGCATCCCACACATTTATTCAGAAAAACGCCCAGTTCGGGTTTGGTATCAATGGTTTCGGGGTTATGACACCAGCGGCAATGCAGCGGACAGCCTTTCAGGAACAACGTAGTCCGAATGCCGGGACCGTCGTGAACGGAAAATTTTTTGATGTCGCAGAGAATGCCGTTCGTCATTTTGCCGCCTCCGCCTGAACAATGAACGTCTCCTGCATTTCAGGAGACAAATCGATGAAACGCGAATTCCAGCCGCAAACCCGAACCTGCAGATTCCGATATTTTTCCGGCTCCCGTTGCGCACACTTTAATGTTTCCGCATCGAAAATGTTAAAATGGATAAACATCCCGCCGCGTTCGAAATAGGTCCGGATCAACGCAGCGATCAAGCCGGGGCCGTCCGTGCCGCACAGGACGGACGGATGCAGCATGATATCGATCACCGAGCCGTCGGGAAACTCGGTATAGTCGAGCTTGGACGCGCTGTTGATCAACGCGGTAACCCCGCGGCCATCGGCGGCCAGAGAAGCCCCGGTATTTTTGGACAGCGGCATGCCGCGCCGACGGCCATCGGGCGTTGCTCCGGTAATCTGGCCGAACGTGACCGCGTTGTCAATCGACCAGCAACCCATCTGGAAGAAGCCGCCGCGCGCATTCGGGGTGTGATTGATGATCTCCGCCACATTCGCGGCCACCGCAACCGCCCAATCATCCGCCGCCGCCAGGTTGTTACCCCATTTCGGCGCGCATTTGAGCGCAGTCTGGCGTAGTTGCTCCTGTCCCTCCCAGTCGGCGCACAGGGCAGCGCGCAATTCCTCCCAGGTACAGAGCTTCCGTTTGTAAACCAATTCCTCGATGGCCGCCAGCGAATCGGCCAGCGTCCCCAGTCCGGCACACATCACCCCGGAATTGTTATACTGCGCCCCGGCATGGGAGACGTCGCGGCCCCGCTCGAAACAGGCATCCATCGTACCGGACAAAACCGGGGACGGATTGATTTCCGGCCAGCGTTTTTCCCATTGACAGGTACGTTCCAGCGTCGCCGCAATGGCTTCGGCCAGCAAATGTCGACACCGGTTCATTACTTCGTCCATATTCCGGGGCAGCTGATCCTCCTCGAAAAGCGCTTCGACGATTTTGGCCAGATTGACCAGCGCGCTCATGCTGCAACACATTTCCCGTCCCATGATGGCCGGTTCGTAGCAACCCACCGGAACAAAGTCGAGCAAATCCTCCGGTCGTTTGCCGTGTTTCAGCAACATCGGATAGGCCGCCTCGTCGTTGGTAAAAACAATCGCATTGGTCCCGGCGGCCACGCAGCGGGCGGCATGGCGCAAAACCGGCTCCGGCGTATTCCGGTTGAGCCGTAACGACAACTTGGGGTCGAGGTCTTTCCGCTCCTCGAAGATTTCCAGTACCAGTTCCGTCAGTTCGTTGCCGGCATCGGAACCGTCGTGATGCTGACCGCCCAGACACAAATTGTGGCCGGCCCCGAAATGCAGCGCCGCGAATTTGTCGAAAAAGAACTTCAGCAATTCTTTCGCATGGTCACGCGTCAGAATCCCCCGTTGCAGATCGTGCCGGAAAAACTCAAAGTAAAGCCGGTCGAACGTTCCCAGCGTGCGGACGTATTCCCCTTCGACTTCCTGCGCCTGATTGTACAAATACGCCAGTTGCAAAGCCTCCTGCAAGGTCTCCGGCGCCCGGACGGCGAGATTTTTCAGACAACTTACCACCCGAACCGCCCCCTGACGCTCCGCTTCCGCGGCAAGCCGCAACGTATATTTTCGAATCGCTTCGTAAGCGGTCGCCACCGCCGCGAAAAACTCTTTCCCTTCCGGATCCCGGGCGGTTTCCCGAGCGCTCAATGCCCGGTCCCGAATGCCGCAGATGCCGCGTTTCAAAACATTTTTCCAGCCGGGAGAAGTGTGGCTGAGGTCAAGACGGGGATAGCCGACTTGACGTTCCACCCACGGAGAAGACGGTATTTCCGGGGCCGCCGCCCGTTGCCATTCGTCCTGAATCTTCCACATGATGTTGCCGGTCGCAATATGATCGGCAAACCAGTCGAACGAATCGACTTGGATCCGGGCATTCTCCAGCAGAAAGGAAAACATCGCCGCCCGCTGCCGAATCCGCGGTTCCGCCGAACGCGCCAGAAGCTCTTTTCGAATCCGTTGCTCCAACACTTCAACCGGCAGACCGGTGTCTTCCGCAAATGGTCCGTGGTCATATTGATCGCGGAGTTTTTCCCGAACCCCGTCCCAGGTATTCCAAAGTTCCATTATCAGATTCCTCTTATTGTTCGTTCGTCATCTCGATGATTGGGTACTTGTGTGTCACAATAATGATTATATCGCGTCCGCCTTTTCGGGGGAATAGTTGAAAATATGAAAAGCATGAAGTAAAATATGAAAATAGATAAAATAAGTGTTCAAAATGAATGAAATAAGATATAATCTGATCGGAAAACTAATCTACTGCTGCGAGTTTGATCTGGTTCATCGTCCGATCTCCTGGGTCAGTGCCTCCTCCCACGTACTGATGCTGATGACCGCCGGTCGCGGCCTGCTTTACTGGAAAACGGATCCGGCCCATCCGCTTCCGGTGGACGGTAAAAAAAACGATCTGTACTATCTCCCGCCAAACAGCTGGCGTTTTGTCGATGTCAGCAGTCGACGGCCAGCCCATATTATTTCCCTGCATTTTGAGTTCAAATGCGAAGATGGCGCGGATTTTTCCGATTATTATTCCCTGGACCCGGTCTTCCTGACGGCACGCAAAGCAACATTCCGCCGACTGCTGCACGAAATCGCCCGGCGATATTGCGGCCACGACTTCGGCACAACCCTGGAATGCGAACGCTATTTTCGTATTTTGCAGGGCTATCTCTGCGAAACGTTAAAACCGAAGAAAGATCAAATCGTCCATCCCAAACCCATGCATTGCCGGGCGGCCGTGGCCTACCTGCAAAAATATTACCACCAGACCGTCGACGTCCATAAGCTTGCAGAACTCTGCAACCTCTCCAAACCTTACTTCTTTGCTCTGTTCCGGCAGGAAACCGGCATGACCGCCAAACAATATCTGCTCCGGTTGCGAATCGAACAGGCCCGCAAACTGTTATTGTTTTCCACCAAATCGGTGGCCGAAATCAGCCAGGAAGTAGGCTGGAACGATCCGTTTCATTTCTCCCGTCTGTTTGCCCGCGAAACCGGAGTCTCTCCGACCGGATTTCGCCATCAGCAGGCCCCCTGATTCTTCCCGCCCCAACAAGCCGTCCGTCCCCAACCCCGATTCTCTCCGGCAATAACGGCGAACCGGCAATTGCCGCTTGATAAACCGGATTGACCGGATAATTTTAATCAACGCCGGTATCCGACTGGCGATTCCGAACTAAACCGACGGCAACATGCGCAATCACGTCATTCTGGAAAACATCACCGAGGATATGGCCGGAGAAATTCTTGCCATCCGCCACGATGCAATCCACAACGGGCAGGCGAAAGAGTTTTACGATGCCGAGACCCTCGACGAATGGTCGCCGGCCCCGACTCCGCAACGGGCGCTGGCCTGGGCGCAATGCTGGCAAGAATGCGGCGCCGTCGGCGTCGTCGCCAAAAATCGCCACGGTCATGCCATCGGCTACGGCATCCTCAACCCCAGTCAGTCCCGGATCGGCGCCGTCTATGTCCGCAACGCTTCGCTCGATACCGGCGCCAACGATCAGATCATCAAATATCTCGAACGGCTGGCCATGTTCCGCAACATCGTTTCGCTCTCGCTGGACGCCTCGCTGAACGACGTCAATTTCTATCTGCGCAACTGGTATATGGTCATCGGCGTCGACTTTTTCACGCTGCCTTCCGGCTGCAAAATGCCCTGCGCCAAGATGAGTAAAATGATCAATTCCTATCAACGCCCGCCGCCATCGCCTTTCGCCTAATTTAGCTTATATAAATATGTCTTCATATCCATTCCGTCATTTTTGTTAAATGTCCGTCATTTTGCCGTTATTTTTATAATATAAACATATTTAACATGATAAGTTTATTTTCTCAATTTTGAAATATAAAATAAAAACAAGCTTATCTCAATACGTTAAAAATGAATGAACTTTGCGTCAAGGGCCGGAAAATGGCTTTTCTTTTGATAAAAATTATCATAGCCGCCATTACCGCAGTACGCTTTCAGATCATGAATTCCGGCGATTGATTTTCCTTCGCCATCGTCACGATCCGTTCCAGCGTAATCGAACGGGCCTTGTCCCGCAACGCGGCGGAAAGTTCCTCCCAGACCAGAGTTGCCGGGCAGATGTTTTTCCGGGTGCAGGGTTGTTTGTCGTTGACGCATTTGACCAGTACCAGTTCGCCTTCGAAAAGTTCGATAATCTCGAGTACGGTAATTTCACGGGCGGGTTTTTTAAGCCGGTAGCCGCCGCGACAACCGCGGGTGGTCGTCACCAGACCGGCCCGTTTCAGCGGAATCATGATCTGCTCCAGATAGGGTTCGGAGATCTCCTGCCTTTCCGCCAGATCATGTCCGGTCACAACGGCCCCTTCCCGCTCGGAATCCAGCGCAATCTGTAACAGCACCCGCAGCCCGTAACGTGATTTGGTTGACAACTTCATCGCCGCATTCTCTTTCCTTTTTCGCCCGGCCGAGCCGGGGACGTTTTACTTTTTCGCAGATAAAATACTATTTTTGTAAGAATTATACAAGTCGGGAAAAAGAATGCGTTCCCGGAGAAATTCCAGCGGCGGCTCCCGGTTCGAACAAAAAGGGCCGCCCGAAAAGAATGGCGCTTTTCGGGCGGCGAGGATGGGATGGAGAACGATCACTATATCAACCGGGCCGATGGCACGGCCCGGCGGATATCACGTTAACTACCGCTTGTCCGGGTCGAGCAGATATTGCCCGAAGCCCCAGGAATTGGTTTGGCCGGCACCCTTGGTTTTGACTTCGATCTTCTTCATCGTGCCGGAAACCACTTCGGACACCGGAGCTTTGATGTCGTCGAGCTGACATTCGCCGAACACCACCAGTTGCGATTTCTGGGTCGATTCGGTTTCGGTGGCAAACGCCCAGCCGAGGCCCGGGATTTCCCGCAGGAACGGCACGCCGCCCACACTGCGAACCACCGTCTGTTTTTCCAGTCCGCCGATCAGGAACGACGCATTGCCGTTCTTGATCATGATATCGGTGGCAATGGCGTTGCCGGACGACAACCGCGGTTCGCCGGTGGATTTCCAACCGATCAGGCTGGTATTGTTCATCACCACGGAAAGCGTACTGGCATCGCGGTTGATCTGCGGCATCACCGTCATGGCGAAACCGTAGCCGTTGCCGGCGGTGGTATAGACGGAATTGCCTTTGGCGATCGAAACGTCGCTGCTCCACAGACTGCCGGTCACGTCGGACCAGCCGTAGTACGGCGTCGTCCCGGCGGCATCGTAGCCGGTGATGACGCATTTATAGACTTTAAACGAACCGGCTTCGGTTTCCGTGCCTTTTTCCGTATTGTCCTTATAGAACCGGACGTTGGCATTGGAGGTCAAGGCCAGATTATAAATGGCGGTGCCTTCCGAAATCGAGCCGTCGGTGGAGGGTTGGAGTTTAACCGCGCTGACGCTGCCTTTGCTCATCGTTCCGCCGGTGCCGCTGGAGCCGAACAGAATCGCGGTGCCGGTAGTATCTTTGGCATCGATGTAATAGTATCCCAGGTTGCCGGCGGCGGCCGTCGGTTTGGACTTGGAGTCGTAGATGGTGCCGGCATTGACCGTCAGCGTGGCATCCAGCGCGGTGCTGGCCAGCTGGGTGTTTTTATTGTAGAACAGGTTATTGGTTTTGGTGATCGTGGCGTTGCAACCGTTGCGGACCGCCATCGCGCCGGTGGTCAAAATTTTAGCCTTGCTCTTGGACACCAGGAAATCGAGGTATTTCGAGTTCCATTTGGGATTGAAATTGAGGTACTGCGTCTTATTGGAGCCGGTCGGGGAAACGCCGCCGCTCCAGGTACTGGACCAGTTGGAGCGATACCGGCCGCCGACACTGAAAAAATCGGCGCCGTCGTTGTTCTTCCAGGACTGGAAATCGTCGCCCATCTTGCCGTCGTTTTCGGCATAGATTTCATAAACCGTGTAGCGGATAACGGCCTGATTCATCGGCACGTCGTAGGCGGCCAGCATGGCTTCCACGTTTTTCTTGCTGAACTTGGGCACATAGAAGAAGACCGCGTTGAGTTCGCCGTCGACGATGACTTTATCGGTCCCCTGCTGCAATTCGTAGGAGTCGCTCGAGTGCGTCATCCCGACGTTGTAGATCATGGTTTTGAGGTCGTTGGCGTTGCGGTACATCGGGAAGTACAGGAAACGTTCCTTGCCCGAGGAGGAGGTGACTTTGGGCTGGTCGAGCGCGGCCACGATTTCATCGATGCCCATGCCGTTTTCCTGTTTGCCGAAGCGGTCTTCTTCCGCCGAGACGATCAGGATGCCGGTGCCGTCGAGGTATTTGATACATTCCACAAAGGTGTTGTCCTGAGCAACTTTCCGGGCCGAAACGATCTGCCGCAGATAGGGCCGCAGTTCGTAGACGTCGGCGTTTTTCAGTACGTAAACTTTGGTAATCACGTACGGGTCGGTATTGTCGCGGATGAAATGAACGCCGTCGGTGTTCTTATCGATGTTCATCCGGATCTGGGCCTGGACGTTGGTTGCGCCGTAGGGTTGCGTCGTTTGATTGTTGGCGGATTGTTGGGCGGAGACGGCGGCGGCGGAAGCGGCCAGCGCGGCGCTCATGAGCATTTTGCTTATTTTCATCATGATCCTCTAGTTTTTCTTCTTGTTCAGGTCTTGCCGGATTATTTGTCGAGGTCTTCCTTGGCCAGCAGTTTGCCGGCCCAGGCGGCATAGTTGTCTTCCGGATGCGCCAGGCGCGGGGTCACGGTAACGAAATACTTCACTTCTTCGTTGACGGTGGTCGTCGAGCCGAAGATGTATTTCAGCACCGGAACTTCACAGAGAAACGGAATGCCGGTGGTCTGATCGACCTTCCAGTTGGCGTTGTAAACGCCCAGCAGATGTTCGCGATTGAGGTCGGTGGTCAGCGTGGAAATCACGTTGCTGTTTTCGGTCAGTTCATCGCCGCGGTTGTTCTGTTCCACGGAGTTGCTGTGGGTGATGACATAATTGAAATCAATCGTTCCGCCGAGCGAAGCATACGTGGTCTGGTCGAAGCCGTCGCCGTTGTACACCTTATCGACTTCTCCGACCCGCCGGAAGCAGATGGTCGGACTGGCAACGGTGATCGAGAAGTTGGTGGCGCCGCTGGAACCGATGCTGGTCTTGTCGGTGGAATCTTTGCTGATCAGCTGATTCTGGGGCTGGAATTTGACGGCATACGTCTTGACGCTGTTGATGACGGTAAGCGTCCCGGTGGCGGCGATGTTGGCATTGCCTTCCTGCGAGAGCATCCGGATGAAGCTCATGTCAAACTGCGGGGCGGCGAAGAAACCGCCGTAAGAGTACGACGTGAATTTATCCATGTTGGAGAGGGTGCTTTCGGAAATCTGGGAAAGCAACGTTTCGGAGCCGACCGAAAACATATTCAGGCCCGGACCGTTTTTCCACGCCAGATAGTCGAGCCCGGCGTCGTCCAGCACGCTCTGCCGGACTTCATAGACTTTGAAGTTGAGTTCGACTTGCGGCACGGGGCGGTCGAAGGCCTTTACCCATTTCATCACGTCGTCGGCGCCGTCCGACAGGGAGTCTTTCCAATAGATGATGTTGGAGTTCGGGTCCCGGAACGCGATACCGTCGCCGCTGCACACGGAGTAGGTCAGAATGTTGACCATGGTGTCGGACGAACGATATTTCGGCAGATAGGAGAAGCGGTAGATCCCGGTGCCTTCAATGATCGACCCGAGATTGTCTTTCTGCGGGCAGGGGCGGTCGAGGTTGGCCACCATCTCGTCGACGCACTTCATCATTTTGGCCGGAGTGCTGACCACGATGAACTGTTTTTTGCCGAATTTGTAGTTCAACTGATCGATGGTGGAATTGGTGTTATAGCGTTTGATCGCGCCCTGAATGAACGGAATCATGTCGCCGGCCAACGTATATTTCAGTTGATAAACTTTGGAAACCATGGTTTCCTGGGCGTCGTCCTGTTTCAACAACAGCGTTTTAACGTTGTTTTGCGCCCCGACGTCCATCGCTCCGGCCATTGCCAGAGCCGTCAGTCCGCACAGCATGACTCTGCTGCTCTTCATCATTTTCTCATTCCTTCCTGTTGTGTTTCTCTCTCGGTGATACCGATTTATTTGAGTATCCGTATTCTCCGGCCATTGAGCGGCGGACGGCGTTTCATTCCCGACCGCCTTTAAACCGTTACTACTTTCTAGCATAAGGCCGGATTGTTAATTCCCGGTTAAAGCCGAATTCGGTTTGCAATAATTTTCCGGAGAATCCCGCGTCCGAGATAACGCGCTCCGCATTTTAGACATTTTAGACACCGCTCGAGGCATGGTGTTGAAAATGGAGTCCTTCCCATTTTCGACATTTTAACGGGGATAACTACGAAACGATGGGACGTTTCGCCTAACGGCGCCCAGCGATTCCGCGCTGGACCCGGCCCGGCGAGCCGCCGGTGGCAAGTACCCAAGGGCTGCCGCCCCTGGACCCCGCTGAACATGACTATGTTCGCGGAGGACACCCGAACAGCTTCGGGTTTCCCCCTGCACCCCACTTCCCAAGCTTGAATTCAATCCGCTCCGCATTTTAGACATTTTAGACACCGCTTGAGGCATGGTGTTGAAAATGTTTCGCTCCGCATTTTAGACATTTTAGATGGTATGTCGTATGTCAAGCATTTGGGAACCGGTTAGTTCGAAAATTTGCTTGATATTCGCTGCCGCTTACAACCACCGCTCTCACCAGAATCAACAGTTTTCGCATGATCGAGCAATGAGCCTGCAACGGTTTTTTGCCTTTTGCGACCAAGCGTTGATGAAATGCCAACATCACGGGATTCGAATGCATTGCGGCATTGGCCGACATATAGAGGCAACGACGCAATTGCTTCGGTCCGCGGCGGCTGATCCAACTGCCGCGGACACTGGTGCCCGATTCCCGCAGAATCGGCGAGAGTCCGCTGTAAGCACTCAACTCCCGACTGGTATAATGACGCAAAGGACCGCATTCGCCCAAAATGGTGGCGGCGGTAATCAGCGCCACTCCCGGGACCGTAACGGCTTTTTCAACATCTTGCCGAAGCTCGTCAGAATGTTCCACGCAACGCTTGATTTCGATCTCCAATTTAGCGACTGCCGCTTCCAGTGCAGCAACCACTTCCTGTTGAATTTTGATGATAGCAGGAAATTCTTTGAGTTCCGCCAAACGTTCCCGGGCCTGGGTTGCCTGATCTTTGACGGCAATCCGTTGCCGGGTCAGTTCCCGCAGACAGCGGTAAGCCTCCGGTAATTCCACATAAGCTTTCGGCATGCGTTCGTAGCCATAACGGGCAATGACTCCAGCGTCGATCCGATCCGTCTTATGGCGCAACTTCAAACTCTTGGCATAGTTGTGAATGGCGTTGGCATCTTCCACCGCCGGATGCGTAAACGGCGCTTCCTGATTCAACCAGCCGACCAACTCCAAAGAATAACGACCGGTACTTTCCATGGCAACCCGCATTTTTCCCCCGGAAAGTCCGGCTTTCTCCCGCAGCGGAAAAGTCCAGTCCAAAAAAGCTTTAACCCCGTCCACCGTACGCGAAAAGGATGCTTTCGGCAACGTCATCACGTCCCGCGGCGGATCCCCGGATGCCAAGGGAAAATAGAGCGCGGCATCAAAAGTCTCCTTACTCACATCCAACCCGGCCCAAGACATCATTGTTTTTTGAGTGGCCATTTGTTTTTTCTCCTGTGCATATTACCTTTAAGAAAGGTGCCCGCGATCTCTTTCTTGCCTGTACATGCGGCGTTTGCTGCCTGGATGGCGATACGAGCTTTAGCGGAGCACGGTAGCGGGAACCCGCGGTATCTAAAATACGGTCTTCCTTTCGGTGACCTAGACACTCACTCGCTGGGTTCCCGCGATTTTTTCCCCGGATGCCTCCGGCAAAAAAACCTCATTACCGTACACCAAAATTTCCCGGTTTTCACCATTTCTTGTCGCCGCTTCCTCTGGAGCTTTTCCTCCGGGCTCCCGGTCGCGGCGGAAACCGTGAAAACACAACACCTATATCATACAAGACAGTACTTGAGCATGGTGTGTAAAATAACTGGCGTCTCATGCTCGACATTTTGGACACCCCGTGAAATCATTTTAGACACGTCACATTCCTGATGTCTAAAATGGAAACACCCCGTCTGCGCTCCCGTCTTTTCTTCCGATTGTCAAAGAACCCGGCGGCCAAATACACTCCGCCATCATAAGGAAAACTTGTCAACATTTGAACCGGCAGCGTGCCGGTTCGTTATTCCCGGGGCATACTCCGCTTCGCGTCGGCCCCCGGCCCCCAAGAAAGAACGGGAAGATTTCAGAGCACGGAACAAGGATTGTTGATTTTTGAATGGAAAACAAAACCCCCGAACATTGAAATCACCCCTTGCCGCCGTTCTGCATGTTACACGAGTTCAACTGTCCGCTGTCATGTCCGAGATTCTCGAGCACCAGCGAGAGAATACGGCGTCCGTGCGGCGAATTCGTGCTTTTGCGACGGCGTCAGCCGGAGCGAAACCGAATTCGCCGCACAATCCCGCACCGGCACGTTGCCGGGCGCAGTCCAGCGGGCGAATACCGCTGGTCGCACGAAGTGCGAAATCCCCCGTCCCGTTCCCGCTAACCGTTGGCCGAGGCTGCCGGACGCGCCAGACTGCGTTCCAACGCCGTCGCCAAGGAGCCGGACGTTTCCGCTAAACCGATCGTCAAGTCGTAAAATTCGCGTTCGGCATGAAGCAAGGGCCAGGACTTCGTACAGCCTAAGACTAAGTAAGCGTCGGACCGCAGAGAAAGCGCATAGTGGGGAAATTCCTGCCAGCCCATGAACGTCAACGCCAGCTTCATCATTCCGGTGGTGACGGCCTGCCCGACCACCGTAGTCGCAATCAGATAGCGTTCGTCGCGAGACAGCGTTATTACCTGCTGTCGATGCAAGTTCAAGCGTACTGTGAGTTGATCGTCGTCGGTGACGGTGAGCCGTGCTTCCTGTTGTTTGAGAAACGTTTGCCAGATCCGAGTTTCGAGTTCGCCGGTGAAAATCATTTTACTGCCCCTCCTGCTTTGTTGGTGTTATGGATATTCTTTAAGCAGGAGTTCGGACTGAAAGCACAAAAAAAGAACGCATCCAATCACACTCCTTACGAGGCACCATCAAGAGCCCACTCAAGAATGCAAAAGGATGCGTCCAAATATAGCGTACTGCCTATAAGTGGACGCAACTTTCACGCATTGGTTTCTTGAGTTTGAAAATTGATGGTTTTCGTAGGAAACGCCTGCTGAAAGTCGCGAACGACTATCTGATGTTTTTAAAACGTGTCAGCCGATAATATTGTCCCCTTTGATTATCTGGAATAGATAATAGAGCGTTGCGGCGAAAAATGCAAGAGGAAAAGATGGGATAGTTGCCAGTTGCCAGGAGCGAAAAAGGTAGAATGATGGGGCGTTTCGCCTGACGGCGACCAGCGATTCCGCGCTGGAACCGGCCCGGCGAGCCGCCGGTGGCGAATTACCAGGGGCTGCCGCCCCTGGACCCGGCTGAACATATCTATGTTCGCAAGGGGAACCCCCACGGTAGTGGGTTCCCCTTCGCCAACCTCCTCCTGACCGGGTACAACCCGGTGAGCCGGCAACGTGCCGTTGCGTTTATACCGGGACATACTCGGCTACTGCCTCGGCCACTGGCCCCCAAAAGAATTAAGAAGATTTCAGAACAAGGAACAAGGATTGTTAATTTTTGAATGGAAAATAAAACTCTTGAAATCACCCCTTGCTGTCGTTCTGCATGTTACACGAGGGCAACTGTCCGTTGTCATTCATCAGATTCTCGAGCACCAGCGAGAGAATACGGCGGCCGTGCGGCAAATTCGAGCTTTCGCGACGGCGTCAGCCGGAGCGAAACCGAATTCGCCGCACAATCCCGCACCGGCACGTTGCCGGGCGCGGTCCAGCGGGCGAATACCGCTGGTCGCACGAAGTACGAAAGCAGCAGAGGCGATTCAATCGTAGTAGTCGGGAGCCAGTTTGAAACGGGACCAGGCGTCCGGATCGTGTCCGGTCAGAACACGGATGCCGCTTCGGCGCATGGCGCGGATTCGGTCCAGCGTCCGACGGGTAACGTCCCAATCGGCGGCCACGGCCGGCAAGCCGCCGTCCCGCAGTACGTCTTCGGTGTAAACGCTGTCCACGGCCAGCAAAGTCGGTCCCCAGTGCTGCAGATTCAGCAACAGCGATTGATGGCCGGGGGTATGGCCCGGCGTCGGGATGATGCGGACAAGGCCGTCGCCGAATAGATCGTAGTCGGCGGTATCGTCGAGTTCGCAGAGTTTGAGCCGGAGCGGAGCCAGCCGGGCGGCGTTGTCGCCGTCCTGCAATTCGGCCCGGCGGAGATAGTGGACGGCGTCGGGAAATTCGCCGAGGCCGCCGCCATGGTCGCTGTGCAGATGGGAAACGATCACATGGGTGATATCGGCAGGGCGGAGGTCGAGTTTTTCCGCCAGTTGGACGGTCACATACTCCGCCGCCGTCATCACCGGCAGATAGCGGTTGGCGGGATCGGGTCGGACCGCGATGGCCGACTTCGGTTCGCCGGTGTCGAGCAACACGTTGCCGCGGGGATGGACGATCAGGAAAAACGGGACCGGCACTTCATAAGGCTGGTCGGGAGCGCAATCCTTGACCAGCAGATGGCGGAACATTTTGATCGTTCCGCATTGGAATAGATAGAGTTTCATTGATACCGCCGGATTCCGCCGTGAATTTTCGGCGGAATCCGGTGCTCCCGAGCGGTTATTTCTGATCGTTGATGTTCCAGTGAACGTTGTCCAGGACCGCTTTCATGGCGGCGACGGTGGGCTGGCCCATGCCATAGCGCGGTTCGTAATGGGAAACGGCAAAGAAAATCGAGACGCCGAGCGCCGGGCACATGAACCGGTGCGGACGGCTGAATTTGCCGTTGCAGAGCTGGATAAACGGGGCCTTGAGTTCACGTTTGAGGGTCATGGTGGTTTTAAAGGCCTCGGCCAGCTCGTCGGGGGTGTCGGCGGTGGTAACGATCTTGACCACATCGGCGCCGCGCTTTTCCACTTCTTTCAAGTGAGCAACAATCTGTTCGGTCGTCCGCGAGCACGCCATGTGAGACGAGATCACCACTTCCGCGCCTTTGGCGTGAATTTTATCGATCAGGCGTTTCTGCTTGTCGATGGCGGCGGGATTGTGGGTGATTTCCATCGGCGACGGATCGTAGAGGTCGCCCATCACGTCGACCATGGCGGCGCCGGCGTCGACGGCGGTCAGCAGGACTTCCTGCCGGGCGTCGTCATCCAGTTTCTGCTGCATGTCATTGCGGTAAAAAACAAACATGAACGGCAGGTTGACCGAATCGACCACGCCTTTCAGCTCTTTGGCGTTCCGGAATTCCGGCTTCAGATCGCACAAGTCGACGGCAATACCATTGGCGCCGGCGAATTCGCAGTTGCGGGCTTCCGCAATCAATTCCGCCGGAGTCTGCCCGGCAAAAATGCCAGTGATTATCGGATACGGTTTGTGGAGGAAAGAAAATTTCATAATTTGCTCCTGAAAGTTAAGAATTCTGCCATCAGTCCATGCCGCCGCAACTGCGGCCGCCGTCGATCAGGTGATTCGAACCGGTAATGAACGCCGCCTGATCGGAGGCGAGATACAAAATCAAATCGACCACTTCCTGCGGTTCGGCGGCGCGGCCCAGCCGCGTTTTCATGCCCGCCATGGCCGCCCGCGTCAATACCGGTCCGGGCGCAACGCTGCAGGCCCGGACGCCGTACGGCGCGCCGCAGAGCGCCAGCGCTTTGGTCAGTCCGATAATGCCGCTTTTGGCGGCGCTGTAACATACCGCACTGGCCGAACCTTCCACACCGGTAATCGAACTCAGATTGATGATGACGCCGCATTTCTGCTCAATCATCGTGCCCAGCACGGCGCGGCAGAAATACACCGCGCCTTTCAGGTTCACGTCCAGCCCCCAGTCGATCACATCGACCGGCATTTCGTGGAACGGCGCGGGACAGTGCCGGACCCGGCCTTCGGCGCCGCCGGCAAAATTGAACATCAGATCGATCCGTCCGAACCGCTGCCGCGCGGTCTGCGCGGCGCTTTCCACCTGCTGATAGTCGCGGACATCCACCGCCAGACCCACCGCGTTTTTTCCGGACGGATCCAGCTCGGCGGCCGCTGCTTCGACCGCTTCCCGGTTGATATCCACCAAGACGACTTTGCCGCCTTCGGCCAGCAGATTTTTCGCGGTCAGCAGCCCCATGCCCGAAGCCGCGCCGGTGATAATCGCCACCCGATCTTGAAATCTCATGATTTTTTGCCTCTCTCTATTAATGCTCAAAAGTCAGGACGACTTTGCCGATGTTTTCGGCGCGGCGCAACACGCCGTGCGCCGCTTCCACATCCCGGATCGGAAAGACCGCATGGATGTTCGTCACCAGTTTCCGGGCGGTGAACAACGGCCACAATTTCTGCTGCAATGCCTTGAGGATGGCGCTTTTTTCCGCCGGCGTCCGACTGCGCAGCGTACTGCCGATCAGCCGGATGCGTTTGCGCCAGACGGTTTCCAGATTGATCGTGGTTTCGCTGCCGCCCATGGTGGCAATCATGATCCAGCGTCCGCCGAAAACCATGTTGCGGAAACATTCGCCCATCAGCTTGCCGCCGATGCAGTCCAACGCCACGGTCGGCGGATGCGCCGCAATGACCGGCCGCACATCCTCGGTACGGTAGTCGAGCACATAGTCGGCGCCCAGGTTGCGGACGAACGCCGCCTTTTCCGGCGAATCGATGGTGGTGATGACTTCGGCACCCATCTGTTTGGCAAACTGAATCGCCGCCAGACCGACGCCGCTGGCGCCGGCCTGCATGTAGAAGACGTCGCCCGGCTTCATTCCGCCGGCTTCCTGCTGAAGATTGAGGTAGACCGTACTCCAGACTTCGGGCAGCGAGGCGGCTTCGATCATCGACAGGCCGTCGGGAACCGGAATGACCATGCCCGCCGGCGCCGTGACCCGTTCCGAATAACCGCCGCCGCCCAGCAGGGCGCAGACTTTGTCGCCGGGCTTGACTTCGGCGTCGGCCGGAGCTTCCAGCACTTCGCCGGAAACTTCGAGCCCGCACCACTGCGGCCAGCCCTCGGGCGAGGAGTAACAGCCGTCCTTCTGCATCAGATCGGCGCGGTTGACCGCCGCCGCGTGAACCTGAATCAACACTTCGTCGGCCTTGCGGACCGGATCGGGCATTTCGCGCCAGGCGAAATTCAATTTTTCATCGAGAATCATAGCATGCATAGTTTAGCGCTTCCATTCGGTGTAACCGGAAGCGGCCAACGTCACTTCCTCCACCAGATAATCGTGTTCATAGGTATAGGGATTGGTCATTTCGCCGTTGACGATCTTCGCCAGTTCCACCAGCTGATCTTCGTAACGGTCGCGAATGACGCCAAAATCAATCGTGTGTTCGCCGGCGGCATAGCCGGGAATGTCCTTTTTCAGCACCAGATTCATCAACAACGGGTTGCCGTCGAAACGCTCCATCGGGCACCAGTCCACCGACCCGTTAGTGCCGCAGAGTTTGAAGCGCCGGCGCTGACTCCCGTCGACTTCCTGACTGCAGGACCGGAGCGTGGCAACCGCGTGCGGATATTCCAGTACCGCCAGACCGTGATTTTTGATCCGGTCGGGATAGCCCGGCGCCGATTTCAAAAACGGCGTAACACCGGTCGGACGACCCAGAATCGACACCACGATGTCGACCAGATGGCACCCCAGATTGAACATGATCCCGCCGGGAAACCGGCCGAGATAATCCTGATATTCCTGGCCGCCGTAATTATGGCTCATGCTGGCCTGAATTTCGAAAACTTCGCCCAACCAGCCCTGTCGAATCGCATTTTGCGTCCACTGGACGGCGGGGTTGCCGCGAAACATATAGCCCATCTGGAACGGCAGATGTTTTGCCCGGCAACCGTCGAGCAGTTTGCCGTACAGAGCGAGGTCGTCGCCGGCGGGTTTGTCCATATGAATGGCCAGACCGTGTTCCAGGCAGCGCAGGGAGGTCGAAACCAGCTCGAGATTCGGCACTTCCACCGTTACCACCTGAAGTCCGGGGGTCTGGAACAGTTCTTCCTCGGTCAGCCATTTCAGGCCGTCATAGATTTTCATATCGCCGGTAAACCGGGGAGTGTGACTCGTCGCCCGATCGTCGACCACGCCGACGATTTCGAAAATGTCCGGCCGCAGCCGTAGCGTGGTCATTTTGCCCGGAGCGTGTTCGTGGCAGACGCCGATTTGTCCGATTTTGATTTTTTTCATTTTATTTCCGCTTCTTCAAGTATTCATCCATCCCATTGCCGACATCGGGCCAGACCACGTCTTTCGGCAACGCGGACAACTCTTTTTCCAGACCTTTGCGGAGCGGCATGAAATCCTCCTGTTTCAACCCGGTCACGCGCAGAATTTTGGAGTTGTCGATGATGCGCTGAAACAGCCGGTCGTAGGCCAACTGGTAACGTCCGTACACCCCGGAAGGATCGACGAGCGCCAGATAGTCCTCCGTATCGACCGGAACATATTGCAGGCCGATCAATTCTTTATAGTATTCGGCAATTTCGCCCCAAGTGTGATGTTCGGCGGTGGCCAGCGTAAAAGCTTCACGGAAAGCGCCCGGATTGAACAGCAGATGGGTAAACATTTGGGCCACGTCCCCGGCCCAGTTCATGGTAGCCTGCACCGAAAGGGCTTCGCGGGGCACCAACACCGGCAGCCGTTTCATGGTCCGGCCCACGACGAACGGAGCTTCCAGCGTCACCAGTTGAAAACGGCGTTTCGAATAGGTAATGGCCGGACGGACAATCGTCCAGTTGTCGTAATGGGAATTCCGGAGCAGGTTTTCTTCCCGCGCTTTGTAGAGGGAATAGTCTTCGGTAGCCAGGTAGTCCCGGTCGGTGGACACGTCCAGCAACCGGGGCGTTTCTTCCGTCACCGGAAACTGGCCGGAATAGACGCGATAAGACGACAGGAAAATGTAGTGCGCGGTGTTTTGCAGCAGCATTTCATAGCGCGCTCTGAATTCCTCCGTGCCGTAGACCATAAAATCAATGATCCCGTCGAATTTTTCCCGCAGCAGTTCCTTCATGTAGGCGGGGTCTTTGGCGTCGGCCTTGACGTAGGAAATCCGCGGATCGTTCGATTTCACGTCGTCGCAGGACACCACCATGACTTCATAGCCCATCCGGGCAAGTTCCGGCACCAGATAAACGCCCATGGCTCCGGTTCCGCCCAAAACTAATACTTTACGATTGGATTGCATGATTATTCCTCTATTTAAACGCTTGGATTTAACGAGTTTTCCGCCAGTCGAACATGATCCCCAACGGCGGATTTTTGACTTCCGCCAGCCGGGCATAAACCGCCGGCGCCGTGTCCGGCGAAACGACTTCGGACACCAGCGGCCGCGTCTGCAATTTTCCGGCCTTGACCAGTTTCAAGAAAGTCCGGTAGTCATCGTGTTCCGTCCATTGCCCCGGACGCGATTCCTGGCCCGGTCGGGTATTGGTATGCGAACCGATCAAGGTAATGCCGCGGCGGTGGACGTATTTATAGTAGTCGATCGGCGCGTCGGAAATCCGGGTACAGCCGAGCAGCGAAATCCGGCCTTCCCAGGCAATGTATTCGAGCGCCTGCTGAAGCGCCTGAGCCGAGCCGGTCACTTCCACCACGCCGTTCGGACCGCGGCCGTCGGTGGCGGCTTGGATACGGTCGACCAGATGTTCGTCGTCGGGCGAGAACGCGGCGGCGGCGCCCAACTGCAACGCCAGCTTCCGCCGGACCGGATCGAAATCGAGGGCCAGCACCGGAAACGCGCCCGACAGATTGGCAATCTGCACCGCAAACGCCCCCAGCAACCCCTGCCCCACGATCACCGCCGCTTCACCCAGTTCGAGCTTCAACTTGCGCACACCCAGAAAGGCAAACGATGCGACATGCGCCATGGCGGCATCGAACAGATCGATGCTGTCGTCCTCGATTTTCATTGCCTGGGAATCAAGCTTGATCGTGTGCGAACGGTGTCCGCCCCAGGGAATGATGGCCCGGTCGCCGACTTGAAAGTTTTTCACGTCCGGACCGACGGCAAGCACCCGTCCCGCCGCCGAATAACCCGGATAAAACGGAAAACCGCATTCCCACGTTCCGGTATTGGGCAACCGGACCAGATTGGCGCGTTCCGTGCCGGCGCTGACCAGACTGTAGTCGCTTTCCAACAAAACTTCATGACCTTGCGGAGTCGGAACCTCATATTCCTGCACTACGGCTTTGCCGACCGCTTCGAAAATAATATAACGTCCGATCATCGGAAATCTCCTTGCTTGATAACTATGATTATAAAGGGTTGCGAAGTTTTCAGCAACCGTCAAGACCGGGTATTCTTGAAAAGCTTTATGGAACAAATCTTGAATTGCAGAAAAAATATCAATATATTGAAAATGAATCAATTCAAAGGAATCACGCCGATGAAACTACAGGAAATCGCCAAGCTGGCCGGAGTGTCGCCGGCAACGGTGTCGCGGGTATTCAGCCATCATCCGAACATTCGGAGCGACGTGCGGGCGCATGTGTTCGCCATCGCCCAGCAGTACCACTATCATCCCCGGCTGTCCACCAAGCAGCGGAACGTGGTGATCATGCTGCCCGGCGATGAAATCTATCCGATCCGCAACTGTCTGGAAATGGTCATGATGGCGTTGACGTTCGTGCTGCCCAAACGCGGATTCCGGATTGAAGTATTGCCGCAGGACAACATCGACCGGCTCGACTCGATTCAGTTTTGCGGGGCGGTGGCCATCGGGGCCGAGCCGGGCGACTTCCAGAAATGGGCCGACCGGTTTTCCGCGCCGCTGGTGCTGGTCGACCGGGACGTGCCGCCCGCCTGGCCCAATGTCTACTCCGTCCGTTCCGACGAAGCGCAGGGCATGGACCTGGCCATCGGCCATCTCCACGAGCGGGGTTGCCGGAAAATCGGCTGCATCATTCACGGTACGCCCGGCTGCGGCAATGTCGACGTCCGCCGCGCCGCCATCCTCGCGGCGCTGCAACACCGGGATCTGCCCGCCGCCGATACGCTGGTTCAGTCCTGCAACGACGAACACTATGTGGAGGTTGTCGGCAAACTGCTGCAACAGAAGATCGATGCGCTGTTCTGCCCGGGCGGCAATGCCGGCATCATCGCCGCTTACGCGCTGTCATTATTCAACCGGCGGGTGCCCGACGATATTTCCCTGATTGCTTCGGAAAACAAATTGTTTTCGCGCTACGCCACGCCGCCGCAGACCACCATCACTCAGGACCACATCCGGCTGGCCGAACTCACCGCCGACATTCTGGAAGCCTTTCCGGATCAGTCGCCGATGCCGCTGCGCGCGGTTCTGCCGTATAATCTGATTGTCCGCGACAGCGTCCGCGCTGCGGCCGTCTGACGGCGGCAGGGAAGACACGGGGAACTTTTCGGTTTTTCCCCGGAAACGGAGTCCGGAAAGGCGTCAGACCAGCTTGCAGACCCGGCGCACCACCAGTTCCGCCAGCAGCGCGGACAGCAGCAGCAGAAACAGCGCGGACCGATGCCAGAGATAATCCGTCGCCACCGATACTTTCCGGGTTTCCACCGGCGGCAGCAGTTCTTCCCAGTTGATATTCTGGTTTTGACTGCACAAGGTCCCGCCGGCGGCGCGGGCGAGTTCGGACAACGTCCGCAGGTCCGGCGTCAGGTTCTCGGTTTCCGAACGTTTTTCGACGCCCTGAAAAGAGACGACGGCCTCCGCCAACGGTTCGTCGCCGCGGACGGCGCACAGCCGATAACTGACGCCCGGCTCGCCGTACAACTTGCCGAGCAACAGATTTTCCGGTCCGGCGGTCAGATTCAGAACGGATTTTTTGCCGTCCGGAAGTTTTTCCGCCGTGAACACCGGGGCGGGCGGGGATGACGTCGAAGCAGCAGCGGCGGTAGCGGACGGCGGCGGCAACCGGAATTTCAACGGCGCGGGCTGACCGGCGGCAAAGATATAGTTGTTCAACTGCCAGCCGGGCTTGCGGTTGTCGGTGGCAGAAAGCCAGAGCAGCAGGTTCTGCCAGAAAATTTCATAACTGGTGTCGGCGGACGGCTGCGAGAGTTTCCAGTACCACATGCCGTCGGTGCAAAGGACGGCGGCGCGGCCGCGGCCATAATTCTGAATGGCCAGCAGCGGACGCCCGTGGCCGTCTTTTTTGAACGCCGAGGTTTCCGCCAGCAGCAGTGCGCCGGGTTTGACGGACCGCACCAGGGCGCAATCCTGAAACTGCGGAACGATGATTTTACCCTCGCCCGTTTTGCCGGCGGCGGCGATGGTAAAAATCCGGCTCCGGCGGCCGTCGTCGGTCAGTTCGAACGGCTGAAGCGGCGGCACCTTGCTTTCGCCCCGGAAGTTGCGGGTCACGCCGCTCCGGCGATACGCCTGCATCTTGGACAGAAAATTACGGGTGGCATCGTCGTAACTGCCGTTGTCGTCGGGGTCTTCGAACGTGACCGGCAGAAACTTTTCCAGATCGCTGCCGGCGAACTCGTTGGCGGCCTCGTTGTTGGCGATCATGAACAGCAGCGACCCGCCGTGCGCGAGAAACTGTTTCAGATCGGTGGCCATGGTCCGGGTGATCTGATGACGGCTGACGGCGTTGAGAATCACGATATGGTATTGTTTCAACTCGGCCGCCGTGGGAAAACCGCGCCCGATTTTAATCCGGGAGGGGTTGTTGGGACCGAGCACGTCGGCGGCAAACCCGACGTGCAACTGCGCCCGCTTGTCTTCGACGAAGATCCGGCGCAGATAAGCCTGATCGAACGTCAACCGCCCCTGATACAACAGAATTTTCTGCTCCAGGGCGGGAATGGCCGACACCGTCCAGACCCCGTGACCGGCGCGCAGTCCCGAAGTTTGCAGGTCGGCTTCGTAATGGCGGACCCCTTCTTCCGGAATGGAAAGCGTAAATTTGACCGTATAGTCGGTCCGGGCGCTCCCTTCGGCTTCCAGTTCTTTGCGGAACACCTCCTGCCCGCTGTCCCGGTCCCGAATGCGGAAGACCAGCTCGTTGCCGGGCAGCCGGCCGTTTTTGCGGATCATCGCCAGACCGGAAAACAGCGCACCGGGCCGCACTTCGCCCGGACATTCCAGATGCGTCAGCTCCAGTTGCGGAGTGGACGGCAGTTTCATGACGGTCGGCAGAAACAGCTGCGGCACCGACGAAGCATTCAGCGCCGCCACCGCCTGGTTTTTGTCGCCGTTCATGGTGTCGATTCCGTCGGTCAGCCAAAGCACGGCCTGAATCCGGTCGCCGGGCAGATCGCCGGCAAAGTCCGCGATATTCCGATACAGCGCGGTATCGTTTTTCCGGTCCGCCGGAGTTTCCAACGCCTTGAAGTCTTTCACCGGCCGGAGCTTGTCGGCAAAACCGTAGAGTTCGAAACGGCAGCGGTTCCGGGCGCCGTCGTTCAACCGCTGCACGATCCGTTCCGCTTCCTGCAACCGAGTTTCGCCGTGATAGCCGGGCTGACGCATGCTCCCGGACTCATCGATCAGCACCGCCACCGTCGGCAGTTGACGGGTCACGGCCACGGTTTCGGTCACGCGCCGGGGCGCGCAGAGACAGTAGAGCAACAGCCCCAGACACAAGGTCCGCAGGCCGATCAACACCCAGCGCCCGGCCGGCGTCAACCGGTTCAGGGTGTGGTGATACGACCAGATCAGCAACGCGGCCAACAGCACCGCCGCCACCGTCAGACCGATGACCCCGCCGGGAAAATACCACTGATACGATTCCGTCACCTGATTCATGGTTTTTCACTTCTTTCCGCTGCCGCTTCCGAGAGTTTTTCAAAATACCGGCCGACCGAACTTCGATATTCCGACGGCACTTCTTCCGCATTGAACACCGTGACCTGACGGGCGCTGGTCAGGCTGTCGAGCAGCGCCGAAGCCTCGGACAGCAATTGATCCGCCAGTTGCCGGGCGCCGTCCGGCGCGTCCCGTCCGGCGGACAGAAATTTTTCGAGCCGGTCGTCGAGCGGCGCCACCGCGGACGGCGTTTTGCCGGAAAGTTCGCGTCCGTATTCGCCGATGGCTTCGGCCGTGATCTGCAAATCCTCGCAGACCCGGCGCAGGTCCGTTGTCGCCGCCGAACGGCCGCGGGTCAGATACGTGAATTCGCCGGTCAACTGCCGGAAATGGGCGAGCGCCTCGCGCAGTCCGCCGACCGCGTCGGTTCCGCGTAAAGCGGCGTTGACGTCGTGACGCATTTTGTCGAAATCGTCGAGAAATTCCAGCGCGGCAGTCGGCGCGGTGGACCACTGACGCCGGAAGGCATCGATCCGCTGCGTAATATCGTGGAACCGCCGGGCATGGGCAAACCGTCCGGAACTCATTTGCATTCTGGTCCCGGCGGCGGCCTGCTGCGAAGCGGCATTCAGGGCGGCTTCCATCCGGGTCCGGTCGCCGTGCTGGGCGTCGCGATGGGCCTGATTCAAGGTCTTCCGGATGTCATCGCCGGCGGCTTGCGCCTGCCGGTCGCCCTGACTCCGCAGATCCATCAGCGCGCGCCGGATGGCGGCCAGCGTTTTGATGCCGAGATCGCGGGCCATGTCGCTGTCATTGACGCTTAACGCCTTGGCCGCCGCTTTGCCGGCGGCGGCGGCGTCCCGCAACTCCTTGCGCAGTTCCGGAGTCAACTTGGCATCGTTGCCCAACGCTTCCAGTTTATCGGTAATCGCCGCCTGCCGGGCCAGTTTTTCCCGGTCGGCGGTAAGCAGTTTGTCGCCGCCGAGGTCTCCGCTTTTTCCCGCAGTCGATTTCTCTTTTTCTCCGCTGCCGCTTTTGGTTTCAGCCGTTTGCGGTTCCTTTTTGCCGCTACCGTCTTTCCCGGCAGTCGATTTCTCTTTTTCTCCGCTGCCGCTTTTGGCCTCGGCATTGGCTTCGGACGGCAATTGATTCGGCATTTTTTCCGATTTTTTCCCGGCGGTTTCAGGAGGCGCGGAACCGCTGCCGCCGGTCCGGTCGGGATGATCCTTGCGGTCGACTTTGTTTTCTTCCGGCTGGTTGGAAGTATCGTCCAGCAATTCTTCCTGCTGCCGCCGCAACTGGTCGAGCTGATATTCCGGGCTGATTTCCTTTTTCAGCTCGGGGACTTCGAAACGCTGTTTGTCTTTGAACGGGTTGGGACGGGTGGGAGTGCCCTGGCCGCCGCCGTTTTTCGCAATCATCCACTGAACATCCTTCATCGCCTGGACCAGATTCATAATCGCCTGTTGCTGACTGGTGAAACAGGGTTGAAAGTCGGGCGCGGCGGAGTCGCCGAAACTTCGGCCCGGCAGCAGTCCCACGGCCAGCACGGCCAATAAGATACGGTATTTCATGGGTGGTTCTCCTCGGCGGCAGCCCGGCCGGTGACGTTTTTGGTAATGGTGTCGAGCTGTTCGCGGGCGGTGTGCATATGCTGCGCCGCCTGTTTGACGGCATAATAGGAATTGGCTGAAATTTTGGCCGGATCGAGGCCGCTGATGAAGTCGGCGGTTTCCAGATAGACGTCGCCCTGTTCCAGCGCCACGTTGCCGAGTTCCTGCGCCAGCGCCCGGCATTTGACCCGGCCGACCGCCGAACTGGCCACAAACGTGCTCTTGTTGAGTTCGATCTGCGCCTGAAGCAATTTGACGATCATGTTCAACGCTTTGCTCGCGGCGCCGTTGGGACCGGCGGTCAACAGAAAAGCGTCCTCCCGGAACGGCCGCACTTCGATAAACTGCGGCGGGCTGACCACCGGCTTCCGGCGGGCGGCGTCCCGCACGGTATAACCCCGCAAATGATAGGAAACCAGGTCGAACGGCTGCACTTCCAGTTCGTCGAGGCCGAACTCGCCGGCCAGCGTCAATTTTCCGGCTTTTTTCAACGTTTCCGGCGACAGCTTGATAACTTTTTTCAGTTGGGCGTTGACCAGAATCTGAACCGTGATTTCACTGAAACCCGACTGCGATTCGGCATTGCCTTCAAAAGCGATTTCGTCCATCGGTTTGGCGCGAATCTCCGAACCCGGCGCGGTCAGCGCCAGTTCGGCGGGATCTTCCGGTTCCGCCGGCGGCGCGGGCTTGGCCGCCGCCGGCGCTTTCGGTTTGACCTGCTGAACAACCGCGGGCGGCGGCGGCTGATGACGCGGCGTCAGCACCAGCGGCGTCCAGACCGCCGCCAGCAGCACGGCCGGCACCGCCAGCCGGTAGAATCGCGGCGACACCGGATGCGCCCGGAAAAATTCCCGGCATTCGTCCCACTGCGCCTGACGCAGCGGATGATGGCTGCGATAAAGTTCCACGGCGCATTCCAGCCGACTGCCGGTGGCGTAGCGGCGGTCCAGCCGGACGGCGACATTCTTCCGCCGATCCAGCCGGAGCAGAAAAGTAACCAGCAGCACCGCCAAAACGGCAGCGGCGGCCCAGACTTCGTAATAGGGACAGGCGATTTTCCGCCAGTACAGTCCGGCCTTCAGCATCAGCGCCAGCGCACTGACACCGCCCGCATCCAGCAGTGCGGCGGTGAACGCCGTCAACTGCTGTTCCCGGATGACGATCCGCATCGGCGCGGTCGAATTTTTCATATTTTTAGTCATGTTTTTTCCGCTTCCTTCCCGTTTAGAGGGCAGTCCGGTTGGACAGCCACAGTTCGCCGCCGCCGCAAAGCAGCGCCAGCACCAGAAACCAGAGAAACAACGGTCGGCCGGGACTGTCGGAATCTTCCCTTGGAAGGCCCGCGTCCGCCGCCGCTTCCGGCGGGACTCCGGGACGGCTCAAAGCCGTTTCGGGATGAAAATTTTCCGGCATATACGCCAGCAGCGACTCTTCGGGATCGTGATTGACACACAACAATTTCTGTCCGGCCGCCGTCGTCAACCGGTACGCGCCGGCCTGCGCCGGAATAAACCGTCCCTGCCGCAGCAACTCGGACGTTTCCCCGGCGCGATCGAGCCGTTCGACTTCCCGCAGTTCTTCGCCGGCCAGCGGTTTGAGCGAAGCGGTCATCCGGCTATTCCGGACGGCGCGCGGTTTGAACTGTTTCAGCAGTTCGTGCCAGAACGGCACGAACGAGGCATGGACCGGCCAGTCGGTGCCGGTCCGGTCGGGACGGAACGCCAGCACGCAAACCGTACCGGACCCGAACGGAAACAGGCCGACCGCCGGAGCGTCCGGGGCAAAGCGGGCCAGAATGTCGGCGCTGTCAGGAAATTTCAGTTGCGGCGACCGGTAAAAAACCACGTCGTAAAGACTGCCGGTCGGGGTTTCCGTAAACTTTTTAAAGGGCGGCAATTCAAAATTGATGTCAGTCAGCGTCAAGGTCCGGCCGGGCGCCTGTTCCGTCCGGAGCACCGTCACGCCGAACGCCTCGAGCAGTCGGATCGTCGACGGCGAATTTTCCCAGGTCAGAATCAGTCCGCCGCCGGTCCGAACCGCCTGCTGAACGGCGGCCACCTGGTCCGGCGTCAGCGCAAAGCCGCTCCGAATCAGGCAGATATCCGCTCGTTTCAACGCTTCCGGCGACGTGGCGGCGGTCAGCGCATGCGGCAGCACGCAGGCATGGGCGTCATCGGGAACCAGCGCCGTCAGCACGAAATCGGGTTCCCGGTCCGGCGGACGAGTCAGGAAAACCGCCGGAGGATTCCGGACGTTGAGCGGGAAAAAGTATTGGTTGTCGGCCGGCAGATCGTCGTCGATATCCAGCCGGACCTGGCCGTATTCCGGCACGGAGCCGGCGGCGGGCAACGGCAACTCCACGGCCACGGTATTTTTCCCGGCGGAAGCCAGTTTGACCGGCAGGTTTTTGGCGGTTTTACCGATCTGAACGGACAGCGATCCGGCCACCGGGTCGTGTCCGTAATTGGCCAGAGTCACGGCCAGCCGAACACGGCGGTCGGCAGCCACCGGTTCCACCCGAACGTCGTCAACGGCGGTATTCGAAACGGTCGCATCCGACGGGATGCCGGGGGTGACGATCCGCAGTTCGACGCCGGGCGACAACGGAGTGTCGAGCCGGACGTTTTTCCAAGCCCGCTTCTGGCGGTCGGTAACCAGATAGATCGTCCGGTGTTCGACCGGCTGTTTCCGCAGTTTGGCGTCGGCCTGGCGCAACGGATTTTCGTACCCGCCGCCGGTGTCGGAACGGCCGTGTTCGAGCAAAAACTTTTTCACCGTCTCCCGCTGATCGGTAAAACCGCCGCTCCAGACGGCGATATCGCCGACCGCGCCGGCCAGCACCACCGTTCCGGAGTCCAGCCGGTCGACCAGTTCGGCGGCAGCATGATTCACGTCGCCGCAATGCCCGGACTGCATGCTCAGCGAGGCATCCGTCAGAATCACCGCCGCGCCGGTCACGGCATGGCCGAATTTCGGCAGAAACGGCAGCGCGAACGCCATGGCCAGCGCCAGAACCGCCAGGCAGCGCAACAGCAACACCAGCCACTTTTTCAGGTCGTTGAACCGCTGGCTGGACGGCGAATGGACCGCCCGCAGAAAAAACAGCGACGGAAACGGAATCCGCACCACCGGCTTGCGCCGCAGAAAATGCAGCGCCAGCGGCACCGCCACCGCCAGACCGCCCAACAGAAAGATTGCGGAAGTAAACGCCATCATGGTTAAAATCCCTTCCGTTGCGCCAGATAGAGGCCAAGCGCTTCCAGCGGCGGCATGGACGTCGACAGCACCAGCAGATCGCCGGAAAGCCGTCCGATGCTCTGCCGGAGCTGTTCGGTATGCGTCGCCACGGCGCGCGCGTATTTGTGGCGGATCAGTTCGGGATTGACCGGCAGTTCCGCCTGACTTTCCCGGTCGACGAAAATGCCGCCGCGTTTAAAATCGAAATCCAGTTCGCGGGGATCGAGCACCCGGAACAAAATCACTTCGCAACAGTCATGGCTGAACCGTTTCAGGCTTTCCTGCAGGTGGTCGATTTCCTCGTAAAAATCGGAGATAACGATCACGATGGACCGGCGTTCGACTTTGCCGGCCAGTTCGGTCATGGCGTCGTCCAGCCGGCTCTGATTGGCGTCGGCGTCGCGGTACAGCATGGCGGTCATGGCCTGGAGATGGGAGAGCCGCGAGCCCTCCCCGCGGACAAAGTCGGTCAGTCCGTCGCCGGCAAAACCGAGCGCGGCGGAGTCGCGCTGCCGGTGGATGAACAGCAACAGCGCCGCCGCCAGACTGCGGGCGTAATCCCATTTGGTCAGCAGCCGGTCGCCGGAACGGTAATTCATTGAGGCGCTCTGGTCGAGAAGCAGATAGACCCGCATGTTGGTATCGTCTTCCCGCAGCCGAACGTGGAGGCGGTCGGACCGGGCGTAGACTTTCCAGTCGATCAGCTTGGGATCGTCCTGCTGCTGATAGTCGCGATAACCCATAAACTCGGCGCTGCTGCCCTTCAGCGGACTCCGGTGAAGCCCGGTCAAAAAACCGTCGACAATGAAGCGGGCCCGCAGTTCCAGCGTCGGCAGCCGGTTGAGCAGGTCGATGTCGAGAAATTCGGTCAGCGGGTATTCCATGGCCGTTACTTCACCAGCTTGATGAGTTCGGTAATGATGTGGTCGGTACTGACGCGGTCGGCTTCGGCGTTGTAGTTGGCAATCAGACGGTGACGCAATACCGGATAAGCGGCGTAGTCCACATCCTTTTTATCCACATTGAGCCGTCCGTTGGTCACGGCCACGATCCGGGCCGCCAACCCGAGGTTGCGGCAGGCGCGCGGTCCGGCGCCCCAGCGCAGATATTTCTTGACGATGTCCGGCGCGTCGGGACTTTCCGGACGGGTGGAGCGGGTCAGCCGGACGGCGTATTCCGACACGGTGTCGGGAATCGGCACCGCGGCCACCGCCTGTTGAATCGCCAGAATTTCCGCGGCGGAAATCACCGGCTCCGGTCGCGGCGCGGTTTCCGGCGGCGGCATCCGGAAAATCTGCAGTTCTTCGTCGAACCCGGGATAGTCGACTTTCAGGCAGAACAGGAAACGGTCGAGCTGGGCTTCCGGCAGCGGATAGGTGCCTTCCTGTTCGATCGGATTCTGGGTAGCCAGCACAAAAAACGGCGCTTCCAGCGGCATGATCTGACCGGCCACGGTAACGTGACGTTCCTGCATGGCTTCGAGCAAAGCGGCCTGCGTCTTCGGCGGCGTCCGGTTGATCTCGTCGGCCAGCACGATCTGGGCAAACACCGGGCCGGGGACAAAACGGAATTCCCGTTTGCCGCTGGTATGGTTTTCTTCCAGAATTTCATTGCCGGTAATGTCCGACGGCACCATGTCCGGGGTGAACTGAATACGTTTGAATTTCAGCCCGGCAATTTCGCCGATGGTCGAGATCAGCAGCGTCTTGGCCAGCCCCGGCACCCCGACCAGCAGACAGTGTCCGCCGCAGAACATGGCCGCCAACACCTGATCGATCAGTTCCTGCTGGCCGACGATCCGTTTGCCGATTTCGCGGCGGATGCGCGCCCATTGGTCCGGCAACTGTTGCAGAATCTCAGCGTAATCGTTACTCATTATCACTCCTTGGTTATTCCATCATGATTCAAGTTGACATACCAGGTTTTGACCAGCGCCCGCAACCGGGGATAGGCGGCGACCGGAATCAGACCGTCGACCAATTCCACCGTCACGGTCCGGGCGTCGCCGGACGGCGAACAACGGCAGTCGAGCCGCAGCAGACCGTCGGCTTCGCCCCGCCATTCGCCCCGGCCGCGTAACGCGGCCCCGGACACCTTGACGGACTGAGTCGCCCGGACCGCCTGGCCGTCGTTGAGATAGAGCGGCCGGTCGCGGCCCGGCAACGCAAAGACGGACCACAGATCCATCGGCGGCTGCAACGTATCGCGCACCAACGACCAGCTGTCGCCGGCCACCTCCGCCGTCAAGGTCAGCGGCACGGACAATTTGGCAAGATCCGAACAGTGGAACGAGACCACGTCGATTCCGGTGGCCTCCGCGTTGACCAGACTCTGCACCGCATAGCGCCGCTGCTGCGGAGTCAGCCGACCGAACTGAAGCCGCAGCCGATAATCCGGCAGACCGGAAAAATGAAACTTGATCCGGCCGGTGAAACGACCGTCCTTCGCCACGCGAAAATCCAATTGCCGGTCGGTGGCATTGATCCGGCCGTCAGCGGTAGCGATCTTTTTAAAGTACCCGCCGCCGTCGGCAACCCAGGCGTCGCAGCCGACATCGCCGGGCGGCAACGCGCCGAACACCGTGGAGGTGTCGGTGGCATCGCACCACAACCCGTGCGGATAGCCGTCCAGTTTGGGAAAATAGGCGACCGCGTGGTTGAACTGCCACGACGGGAAATCGGTCATCACCCGGCCGCCGCGATTGACCAGCGCCACATAACCTTTCACCCCGACCGCCGCCGCCATGGCCACCAACGCATTGGCTTTGTCTTTGCAGTCGGCATAGCCTTCGGAACAGACTTCCGCCGGCGTCCGGGGCCGAAACGCCCGGGCGCCCGACGGCGTGGTGTCATAGCGCAGATTACAGAGAAATTCGTAGAGGGCTTTGACTTTGGCGGTATCGGTCGACGCCCCCGCGCACAGTTGTCGGGTCCGAGTCAGTGTGGCGGCGTCCAGCCGGTTGACGTCGTCGAGCATGGCATGAGCCCACGCGGCAAACTCCGCCCACGAACCAACGCCCGAGAACAGAATGCGGGCGCAGGCTTCCCCGCCCGGCGGATCGAAGGAAAGCGGTTCGTAAGCCGGCAAATCGCGAAAAGCAAACTTCGTCACCTTGCTGTAGGCTTCGGTCTGCGCGGAGATTTCCGGCGCGGCGGCAACCGTTTTGAAAAACAGCTTTTGCTGAGGCGGCATCCGGAACACGGCATCCCGTCGGACGACCGGGAATTTTTCCTGCACCTTGAGGCCGCTTTCCAGAAACGGGATGTTGCTGCCGATGCGCAGACTCTTTTCGATTTCCAGATCGACGATGCAGCCGGGCCGGAGTTTGGGAAAATGAAGCAGGTAAAGCGTCCCGCCGCGCTGGTCGGGAATCACATCCATTTTCACGGCGGTGAACGCGGCGTCCGGATAGATGAGCCGGGCATGGTGCAGCCGGAATTCGGAAAACGGCGGTTTGTCGGTAAACGTCACCCGGGAATAACGGTCGACGCCAAGATCGGAATTGATCCGCAGACACTGGCTTTCCACCAGCTTCATAGTCTGGTCGGTGTTGACG
>Ga0183095_10310_pt1 | contig 55949 bp, 39 predicted proteins | sample BioMet4_FD_130346 | JGI IMG/M metagenome (GOLD analysis project Ga0183095, IMG submission 130346) | Microbial communities from bioreactor (seeded with sewage sludge) at LBNL, California, USA - Biofuel metagenome 4 (v2) (version 3) | ecosystem: Engineered > Bioreactor > Anaerobic > Unclassified ...
TATACATCGAGCTCTATTTTGTCTTTCAATCATTCGTGACGGCAATATTGCCAATAACTTGGTCGCATTCCGAAAATATTAAATTCTCAAGCAATTGAGAAAAACAAGCTTATCGGAGCGGACTCAAGGGTGAAATAATCGAAGACCCGAACCATCAAGGTGGGGGCGGCTCACTTAATTTGAAGCATTTCACCAATTTTGCAGCCGCCATAAGGGAGGGAGCAGAATCTCATGCGCCGCTTGCTCAAGGTGCAATCAGCACTTCACTTTGTCTTTTTGGAAATATTTCCCAAAAACTTGGAAGGACACTGAAAGTAAACCCTAAAACCGGTAAGATTCTCGATGACATCGAAGCTCAAAAAATGGCAACAAGGAAATACCAACCGGGATGGGAACCGAAAGTTTGATGACACATTAGTATTTATGTTTGCTGTCTAACTTTCATTGCCATCAGTTTTAGCGGACAAAATAAGTGGATGCTCAGATGGCTTTAGCCACATTTTGCAATTAAAAATGTGGCTAAAGCCTCAGTCATACAAATTATCCTTTCTTCAGTCAAAACTGATAGTAACGGTAGTGGATCCATGAATAAAATTTTTCTCTTTAATTTTTCTCCGAATTCTTTCTGGTCATCCTTTTCACCTGTAAACTCATTCCGTGAATATTTGATTTTGTTTTAAACCTAATTGATACTATTGATCACTTAGATTGATTTTCATATCTTTGTGGAGATTTATGACAAAGACTATATTCATTCATAGTAATTTGATTGCGGGAATTGCCTGAACCGGGTGGTTTTATTTTAGCAATGCCAGTTGATGATAACCATATTATCAGGGGTATGCTGTGTAAAATCATTCCAATCTGTTTTGAGTAAAAGCAATCCAATTTCATCACAAATAAAATTACTAAAATGAATATCAACCTATCATTATATGGTTGGAATGAAACTATGTTCCAACAAAAGCAACTATCTCAATTTAATGAATTACCTCATGGGCGCGTGGCAGTTACTCATAAAACCTGTTATGAGGTAATTGCTGAAAATGGCTTATTTCAATGCGAATTAACAGGAAATATCCTGTATGGAAAATCTACGGAAGAATATCCTTGTACAGGGGATTGGGTTATTTATCAACCCATGAATGAAAATCAAGGTATTATTGTTGAAATCTTGCCAAGAGCTAAAACTTTATACAGGAGAAGAACCGGGAAACCATCAGAAAAACAGGCAATAGCTGTCCACGTTGATAAAGCTTTTATCGTGCAGAGTCTTGATGACAATTTTAATGTTCGTAGAATTGAACGTTTCATCATCCAGATAATGGAAGAAAAAATAGAACCTGTCCTTGTCCTGACAAAAGCAGATTTGGGGTTCAATAAAGATCTTATTGCAAATTCATTAAAGCATTTATCTGACAAAATGCCTGTAATTATAACAAGCATTTATTCTCCCGAGACAATAAATATTCTGCATAGATATATACGGTATGGAGAAACGATTGTACTTACAGGTTCATCTGGAGTTGGCAAGAGTTCGCTTATAAATGCATTATGTAATAAAGAAGTTTTAGACACATCTCCTGTCAGTGATTCTACCGGAAAAGGGAAGCATACTTCTACACGGCGTGAAATGGTTCTAATTGACAATTCGGGGGTTTTAATTGATACTCCCGGAGTCAGGGAATTCGGAATAACAGCCAATCATATTGAGACGATATCCTCCGCTTTGGATATAGCAGATTTAGAAAAATTCTGCCGCTTCAGGGATTGCACCCATACAAACGAACCTGGTTGTGCTGTTATCAAAGCAGTTGAAGAAGGAACTCTCGGGAAAAGATGCTACGACAGCTATTTAAAACTCCGAAAAGAAGCTTGGCATTTTTCGACCTCCGAATATGAAAAGCGTAAAAGAGATAAATCCTTTTCGCAAATGGTAAAAGTCGTTAATCGATTCAACAAAAACCGCTGATTTTCATGATGCTAATATGGTTATTCTAAAAAAGAATAACCATATTAATTTTTTAGTCATATATAGCTGAATACTTAACACCCCTGTTTACCGGAGTTCATTTCCAGAGTGGTGGCTTTTTAATTTGATCCTACCATAGATATTACTTTTAAAAGCTGTTCCCCTACTCCGATTCTATAACCTGAAGAATACATAAATACAGTACCTTTTTCATCGCAAAAAAGCACAAGAGGCAATTTATCTTTTAATTCCTCTCCGTAAGCAGATGAAATTGCCTTGATTATATTCCCATCAAGATCGGTTCCAATTTCAGTTCTAACGGGTAATGCATAGTTTTTTAATACATTCGCAGCCTGTGAAATCTTATCAGCTGATACCGCAAATACAAATTGACCACCCCATTTATTAAAATTATTTGCATAAGACCTCAGACTTGTCAGAATATGCTTTGTAGGTTCAGTATCCGGATCAAACAAGATGAGTACTGAACATTTCCCTGAAGATAAGGAAGAAAGGCTGACTGTCTTTCCATCACTCAATTTTTCAAGATTAAGATGTTCCAGATTAAGCTTTCCTGAAGGAGTAAGCTTTCCGGCTGGTTTCCGAAGCTCTATAGGTACAGTGGTCTGTTTTCCTTTCTCAATCTTGAAGAAATTCATCTGACTTAAGACAGAACCATCCAGAAGACGATTACCGGTAATCAATGCATAGTTACCTTCCTCCAGTTCAATTGGCTGAAAGGAATTCAAGAGTTCCAGTTCATCCTCTAAATTAAGAGTTCTATAAGAACCATCCTGTAATTCAGCGATGGTGTAGTGAAGCGAATATTCTGGCACAAACGGATTGTTCTTATTAATCAATTGAAGTACTCCCTTTTCTGGCTGGGCTACTTCTCCCGAATCCAACGGAGCAACGAGCCATTTGCCATCTTTAAAATAATCATGATTTAAATCAGCTGGAATTCCAAACGTACGACAGACAGCCACAAAGAAAATATCCCTGGAAACAGGATCAGCAACTCGCAGATTGTAAACTCCAATTGGTGTTATTGGTGCACGAAAAAATTTGTTTGGTCTGTCAATTATGGTAATATTCTTAAGGATCCAGTTGGTTAATACAGAGATGTCGTTCCGCGTTGCCTGAGCAAATTGATCACCGAAAGAACGGCTCAGAAAACCTCTCCAGGCACTTGGTTTTTCCTGTCCAATGCGAGGCGATAATACAAACTTTGTAAAAAGTTCATCTGAAGGAACAAGTTTCCGGACTTTCGAGTTGCTTATTTGTTCAAGATGATCAGTCAATATGGATTCAGTAACATCGCTGAAATCCTTGTTTGAAAGCTGATCGGCCAATGCAAGAACCGTACTGCGATATTTTACAGCATTCTTCTCCAGGTAACTGGATATTTGATCCCAGTTTCCGTAGCTTAATTTTATATAGACCGAAACAGAATCCAATGAAAGTTTTGTCCTTTCAGCTAAATCAGCAATCCAGGCTGAATCTCTAAAAGCCTTCTTCGTGTAAACACTTCTAATAGAATCATCTTTTGCAAGACGCCAGTAATTTGCCTTACGGGCCGTCTCTGTTACATTATTCGCAACTTTTACAGCAGGCGGAGGAAAAAGGTCAAATGATATACTCTTTACAGGAGGGATGGTTTGATTAAGCACCAGAACGAGCGTATCCTGTTTGGGGACGGACAATTTCTGAAACGCAAATTTTTTGTTCTTTGAAGCCCAAACAATAAGATCACCCATTCCAAGATTCAAACTGGTAATTCCGTTTGTATCAGCAAAATCAGTGTAAATAGTAAAATATTCACCAAAGTTATAAAGCTTGTATTCCACTTTTGCACTGTCAGCCGGCGTTCCATCCCCATTTCTGACAAGAACGTTTATTTTCTTCACAGGGGCATAATCCGAGGTATGATTTAGTTCCGAATAGATGTCTTCATCCCCAATAACGTCCATATTACCAAAATAACGTCCATAGGTTTTGGAATACACAAGCATAGCCCTTCGTGCGGGTTCGCTGAACCATCCCATGTTAAGATCCACATCCGGTTCGCACGCTCCAAGGTATTTCCAGGTTCCATCGATCCACACTTTAACCCAGGCATGATTGTCGTCTGAATGGGCCCATCGGGGAGTATAAACCATCTGTGCAGGAATTCCGACCGTCCGCAAAGCTGAAACAGTAAAAACGGATTCCTCACCACATCTCCCGAACGATTTTTTCATGGTGTTCAACGGAGAACTTGTACGTGGGTCTGTGGCTTTGTAAGTCACCTTTTCATGACACCAGTGATTGATTTCAAGAACTGCCTCCTTCATGCTCAATCCCTTAATTCTTTCCTTGAGTTCAGGATACATCACCGTTCTGAACGAATCGAGATTCCCGTTGTAGACCCTTACCGGAAGCACAAAATGCAGAAACTCCTCTTCAGGAATCGCCTTTCCCCAGGACATTTCTTCCCGTGCAAGTAAACTCATCTGGACATTTTTCAAGAAAAATTCAGGCTTATAGTCAGCCAGATCGCTCAAAGGCATATAAGCATACAAGAACTCCAATGCCTCTCTTTCCTGTTCAGTAAGGGGTTGTTTAAATATTTCCCAAATCGGCAAAGTACTCCTGGAAGTCAGTTCTTTCTGAGCAGTCAGCTTTCGCTGAATATCAGCTAAGCGCTGAGGATCCTGGATCAAAGTTTTCTTTTCCCGAAATGATGTGAAAAAGACAAAAATCAAAAAAACTACTATGTATTTATTTGTCACTGTTTTAATCCAGATAATATATTTACAAATTACAATACAATTATAATTTCAAAGCAATTATAATTACAGTGCAATCATGCACAAATGTATTAACATTATCCATATATTAAAGTACCTTAAAACATATTACTGGCAAATAATCTTATTAACCCTCAGTCCAATTAAAATTTTGGAATAAATTTTATAAATATTAAGAATTGAATAAATTTTAAAGAACTAATATTCATTTATATATATTTATTATAATTCTTAAGAAAATAAGACAAGAATAAATTGAAATATTCTTCTTGACTTACGAATTTAGCCAAAGTCTGGAGATCCTTCAGAAAATACAATAAAGACCAGGACTAAGCCTTGTGAACTTTCCGCTTCTAAAGTAACAGCGATATAAAATTATCGGGAAAGCAAAAAAAAGACATGCAAACTAACTTTACATGTCTTTTAATCAATAATATAATAAAGAATCCTATTCTAAAAATCCTATCTTTGGACCCTACCGGAAGCATCTCCTCCCATCAGTTTCTCAACTTCTGCTTTAGATACGCGATTGAAGTCACCGCTGATAGAATGTTTCAGACAGCTTGCTGCAACGGCAAAATTCAAAGCGTCTTCTTTCTTCTCATAATTGATCAATCCATAAATCAACCCTCCGGAGAAAGCATCTCCACCACCTACACGGTCAACGATATCGGTAATATCATATTTACGGCTCAGGTAGAAATTACTACGGTCGTTCAGACAAGCAGCCCATCCGTTGTGGTCGGCGCTCTTGCTCTCTCTCAGTGTAATGGCGATAACCTTCATTTGAGGAAATGTATCGAGAACTTTTTGGGTAAGTTTTTTATATTGCTCCACATTAAGTTCACCTTTTTCTACTTTAACTTCCTCAACTGAAATACCCAGTGATTTTTGACAGTCTTCTTCGTTGGCAATACCTACATCAACAAATTTTACCAGTTCGTTCATTACTTCCTTTGCCGATTTGCCATATTTCCACAAATTGGCACGGAAATTAAAATCACAGGAAACAGTCAGACCTAATCTCTTGGCTGCCTTTACAGATTCCAGTGAAAGATCTGCAGCCGTCTGACTAATGGCCGGAGTAATTCCGGTGATATGAAACCAGCTGCATCCGGCAAAAGTTTTATCCCAATCAATATCTCCCGGTTTTGCAAGGGCGATAGCAGAATCTGCACGATCGTAAATAACTTTTGAGGGACGTTGATTAGCTCCGCTTTCAAGGAAATAAATGCCCATTCGTCCTTTCCCGTTGATAATCTTTGAAGTATCTACTCCAAATCTTCTCAGTTCTCCAACGCAGGCATTACCGATGTCGTTGGTAGGTATAACCGTCACAAAGGCTGAGTCCATTCCAAAATTAGCCAGTGATACCGCAACGTTGGCTTCTCCTCCTCCAAAGGTAGCTTCCAGAATCGGTGACTGAAAAAATCTTTCAAAATTGATAGGCTTCAGGCGAAGCATTATTTCACCAAAAGAGATTACTTTTTGATTCATATTTATTAATATTTTTCAGAGTTTCAGGTTAATGTATGATAAAAGTTTCAAGGTTTCAAAGTTTCAGGTAGTTTTTCTTGAAACCTTGGAACTTTGAAACAATAATTATTTCTGAAGCAAATGAATGGCAAAACCACCAACTTCATCCTTAAGATAAACGGCAACCATAGGACCACCGACAGGACCTTTTGCAGTATTCATATCAACGGCAAAACCTTTACGTTCAAGACTGGCAATTGCCCTTGGAATACTGTTGGTACGTATTGCAATATGACCATTCCTGCCAAGACCGATTGACTTGTTTACTTCAATACCAGTTCCGGCAAAGTTTGAGCTATTCCCTTCTTTGACCGGGAAGTCAAACACTGAACCAAATTGTTTGGTCACATTGAGTGAAGAATCTGCATCAGGCATATTAATTCCAATATGAGCGAGTTCAAAACCGAGCATCAAGCTAATTGCTTCACGGGTCAGACGGGTGATCTCATCAAATCTGCCGGTTTTTATCAGGTCATCCTTCACCATCCAGCTTCCACCACAAGCCAATACCTTCGGGAAAGCCAGGTAATCATTTAAATTCTTTTCATTGATTCCTCCTGTTGGAATAAATTTAATCATCCCGTAAGGTGCACTCATTGCTTTTAAAGTACTCAATCCGCCAAATGCTTCTGCCGGGAAAAACTTAACTACCTCAAGGTTAAAATCCAAAGCCACTTCAATATCAGACGGATTGCTGCAACCCGGAGTAATTGGAATGTTATTCTGGACACAGTAATCAACCACTGTCGGATTTAAACCAGGGCTTACTATAAATTTTGATCCTGAGTCTACCGCACGTTTAACCTGTTCTACAGTTAGTACGGTTCCTGCGCCAACCAGCATTTCAGGATAAGCTTTGCTGATCTTGCTGATTGCTTCGGGAGCAGCGGCGGTACGAAAAGTTATTTCAGCACATGGCAGGCCTCCGTCTATAAGAGCCTTCCCCAACGAAACAGCATCCGCTGCATTTTCAATCTTTACAACCGGGACTATTCCAAGTTCACCGATTTTCTTTAAAATTTCATTCATGATTTATGTCGTTTATGGTTTATTATGAGTCTTTAGGCTTTTGGATACTCAAGCAATTGTTCCTGTAAACTAAAGTATATTTTTCTGTCTAAGGCTTTTTCTTAAGCCTATTGCTTTTCCCCAAGCTTTTTCCTAAAGCCCATAGCATAAAGTCTATAGCTTGTTAATAGGATATTTCGGCTTCCCACCCAACAGAACGTCTCTGACATTCTCGGCAACCTTGCGTTTCAATTCACTCATGGCTTCCTCGCTGTACCAGCCTACATGATCAGTAAGAACGCAGTTTTCAATTTTCATCAAGGGATTATCCAAATCCATAGGCTCTTTGGTATGAACGTCAAGACCTGCACTGTTAATCTTTCCGGTTTGAAGAGCTTCAATCAGGGCTTTTTCGTCAATCAGCGGACCACGAGAAGTATTAACGATAATAGCAGTAGGCTTCATCATATCAAAAGCCTTTGCATTAACAATACCACGTGTTTTATCATTCAGAGGCATGTGCATTGAAATAAAATCTGCTTCTTTCAATGCCTGTTCCCATTCTGCTTTTTCAGCCCCCATTGAACGGATGGTCTCAGCATCAACAAAGGGATCGTATATTAAAATCTTTCCGAAATTGAAGCCTTTAATTTTGCGGAATAACGTACGGCCGATCATTCCAAAACCAAGGAAGGTGAAGGTTTTGCCTGCAATACGATAAATAGGATCTGCTTTCCCTATATTCCATTGACCAGCACGAACCTGTGCATCACGTCTTGCTACTTTTCGGGCGCAAGCCATCAGAAGAGCAAGTGCCTGGTCGGACACTTCCTCCGCACAATAATCAGGAACATTAGCCAGAAATATTCCTTTCCGGGTACATGCTGCCACGTCCACATTATCATATCCTACTCCGTACCTTGAAATGATCTTGCATTTCTCAAGTTTTTCGATCACCTCTGCAGGCATAGGAGCCAGATTGCACATGATTCCATCAGCATCTTTACATGTATCAATAACTTCCTTGGGAGTATTGAGGTTGGCAATTACTACCTCAGCGCCAATACTCTCAAGAACAGCCTTTTCCTCTTCGTATGTTTTATGACGATCATCTGTCATCACAACTTTAAATTTAGCCATACCCCATTATTTTTATTATGTGAAATGATTTAAGTTAATTTTATTCCTCAAAAGAATTGTAAGATAATACGTTATATAGGATCCCAATTTTTTCGAAAAACAGTACAAAGGTAAACTTAAAATTAAAAATTTACCTGTTTTTACCTGATCTTTTTTAGTCTCCCGACGTTCAGAAAAATAGTTGTGGAACAGTGGTTAATTCAATTTAAATCATACACTAAAGTTTCTTTCCGAATGGAAATAAAAATCATTTTTACCTGATCATTTGCTCCTAACTGCTAAACATTGATTATACACTAACTGTACATTGTCTGTACAATGTTGGCACAGTCAGTGTACAGACAGTGTACAGTAAGTGTACAGACAACATGGAGATGGTACAAGGATGGGAGGTTAAAGAAATAGGGAAATTTGGGTTATTTAAAACTTAATTTAAGGGAAGAAGATTTTTCCGAAAACGATTTGTCCGGGACAATTTGACGATAATAGGTGATTGAATAAATCCTTTCTATCTTCGTGGGTTATATTTTCATCTTGAAGTAAAAGGAAGATTCTGAATCATATACCCAAATTTGAATGAAGAAAATACAGGAAATTGACTCGTTAAAAGAAAATATAGATCATCAGATAGCTTTTAACGAAGCCAAAAATTTCTATTCCGGAACAGCCATCCGTTCCATGGCTTTTAGTGATGAAACCCTTTTGCAGATTCAAAGAATTGGCGATCTGGACCAGGATTCAGAAAACATGTTGATTGATTATGCAAGCGACAAGGCCCTGCAGGAATTTTGCAGGGTAAATCAATATTATGAATTCAATGATCAATCAAAGGTTCATTTAAGGGATATTTACGTGGAGTTGTTTTCAATTCTGCGATCAAAAGAATGCTCAATTGAAGTAATCTCCCAACAACATTATAACCGTTTAGCTTCCTGGTTGAAGGAAACAAATCCGTTTGCTGAAAGCTTGTATTCCTCCCAAACCGAGAACGTAGAACCTGTGGTTTGCTCAGAATACAGCGCTGAATTGCAGATTAAACTGCTTCAGTTGGATTTAAATCAAATAAAAGAACCTGTTCTGGATATCGGATGCGGAATAAGCGGAAACTTAGTCAGGTCTCTCAAGAAGAGTGGAATTGACATCTATGGATTTGACAGAAATACTGTAAGTAATTCATTCATTACTAAAGGCAACTGGCTCGAGTATGATTATGGCAACGAAAAATGGGGAACGATTATCAGTAATCTGGGGTTCTCAAATCATTTCAGGCATCATCATTTCAGAAGCAACAGCAACTTTATTGAGTATGCTAAAAAATACATGGAGATCCTGGTTTCATTAAAAATAGGAGGCAGTTTTCATTATGCCCCGGATCTTCCATTTATAGAACAACATCTAAGTGATCATAAATATAAACTGAGCAGGAGGGATATCGAAAACTATGGCGTTCGTTCGGTAGTAGTCACGAAAATTCAAAACTCATAGCTCTTAACTCATCACTTTCTCTCCAACTCCCTTAAAGTATCCATCTTTTTTTTCTGCAAAAAGCTTTGAATATCGCCCAAGTGCTCCTTTACCTGCTTGTTCCCGAATTCGTAAACTTTGCTGACCAGTCCGGAAAGGAAATCACGGTCATGGGAGACCAGGATCAATGTTCCGTCAAAATCCATTAGCGCACTTTTCAGAATATCCTTGGTTTTCATATCAAGATGATTGGTAGGCTCATCAAGGATCAGCAGGTTGACAGGCTCCAGCAGCAGTTTAATCATGGCCAGCCGGGTCCGCTCTCCTCCCGATAGCACTTTAACCTTCTTGGAATTGTTATCCCCTCCAAACATAAAAGCGCCCAGTATATCTCTTATTTTCGTGCGGATATCGCCTTTGGCCACCTCATCGATGGTTTGGAAAACCGTTAGCTCTTCATCCAGGAGCGAGGCCTGATTTTGTGCAAAATAGCCGATCATGGTGTTATGCCCTAAAGTAAGTTTTCCTTCGTATTCAATCTCACCCATCAGCCCTTTGACCAGTGTCGATTTTCCCTCACCGTTTTTCCCCACAAAAGCCACCCGCTCACCCCGCTGAATCGTCAGAGAAGCGTTTCTAAATACGGTATGCCCATCATAACTTTTCGTCATCCCCTCCAAGATAACGGGATAATTGCCTGATCTTGGCGATGGTGGAAATTTTAGCCGCAAAGCCGAGTTGTCTTCTTCATCAATCTCCACCGGGGTTAACTTCTCAAGCATCTTGACACGCGACTGTACCTGATTCGTCTTGGAGTAAGTACCCTTAAACCGCTCAATAAAATCCTGGTTCTCAGCAATCATCTTGCGCTGCTCCTCGAATTGTTTCATCTGCTGTTCGCGCCTTTCCTGCCGTAAAATCAGATATTGCGTGTAGTTAACTTTGTAATCATAGATGCGGCCCATGGTGATTTCAATGGTCCTTGTAGTGATGTTATCCACAAAAGCCCTGTCGTGCGAAATGATGATTACGGCCTTGGCGCTGTTGATCAGAAATTCTTCCAGCCACTGTACTGATTCGATATCCAGGTGATTGGTAGGCTCATCCAGCAGGATCAGATCAGGTTTCTGGAGCAGTATTTTAGCCAGTTCAATCCGCATACGCCAGCCCCCGCTGAACTCGCTGGTCGGACGGATGAAATCTTCCCGGTTGAAACCCAGCCCGATTAATATTTTCTCCACCTCCGCATCGAAATTGATCTCTTCGATGGCATAAAACTTCTCGCTCAATGCCGATACCTGCTCAATTAAAGAGTAATAACTCTCTGATTCATAATCCGTGCGTGTTGACAATTCAAGATTAAGAGTCTCAATCTCATGCTCCATCTCTTTGATTCTTGAAAATGCCTGGGCGGCCTCTTCGAAGACAGACCTGTTATCTTCGGTAAGTAAATGCTGGGGCAGATAAGCAATCACGGCATCCTTCGGAGCAGAAATTTTACCCGATGAAGTAGTCCGTTTTCCTGCAATGATCTTAAGCAAAGTGGATTTGCCCGCACCATTTTTCCCCATCAGGGCAATACGGTCCCTGTCGTTAATTACAAATGAAATATCTTTGAATAAATTGGTTCCTCCAAACTCTACGGTAAGTCCGTCAACTGAAATCATATCTGAATTTTAATAAGGCGGCAAAGATAGTACTTTATAAATGGCCTCCTGAGCAAGTGTAAATATATTAATCTGCTGGATTATAGAATTTTAAGATTTTTCTAAAAAGAAAATTCTCCCGCAATCAATAAAACTGGGAACAATAGAATATACTAAAAGGGGGGAAAAGGGGGAAAAAGAAAATTTAAGTCCGGAGTGAAAATCTAAAGGTAATTTTCCCAAAATCTAAAAAGAGATGCGGACGTTTCAGATTATTCTAACTAAAGCAAATTGAATGATAGAAATAGTAACGACTGATAAAAAGGTTGTAAATCCGATCACAGTGGCGGCAAGCTCAGCATCAGTTTCCATTTCGGCAGCCATTACGTATGTCGAAACAGCGCTGGGCATGGCAGTGAGAATTACGCTCATTCCAAGATCGGTTCCCCTTAAATTGAAACCAAAATAAGCGATGAAATAAGCGATAACCGGCATTACCAACAGTTTGATGAACGAAGTGCTTAGGACAAGTTTTTTATTGTTTTTCAAATGCTTCACATCGACAGAACATCCGATCAGTACCAATGCCATGGGAAGTGAAATATTGCTGGCCATTAAAAGAAACTGATCCAGTACTTTAATCTGTAATACCGGTAATTTGTAGTAGGCAAAAACCAAACCAAAAAAGGCTGACAGGATAAAGGGATTGATAAAAAACTCCACGAATTTATTACCGGCATTTTTCATCAAAAGTGCCAATTTACTGGTTCTGGAATGATTGGAATTAGCCTGCATGGCAATGCCATTCCCGTTATTTCTAAAAAATACAAGTCCTAAAACCGAAAGAATAATCACCGCTGGCGTATCGAAACCGCTTATAACTGCCGCTCTCGACATAGCCTGTTCCCCATAGAAACCATTTACTACCGGGAGGCCCATGTACCCCTGGTTGGACCGGTAACAACTCATATTAAAAGCTCCCCGTTTAAAGTTGTTGCGGATCAGAAAAGCCATAAAAAAAGTAAGCACAAAAACAGTTGTGGTTATCAGTATATTACAAGCTACCAGGTTCAGCCTGAAAGTAGAGGCAAAATCAAAAGACATAATGCTTCGGAAAGTAAGAGCCGGGAATGTGACATAATAAGTCAGTTTACTTAAAAAGTTCCGGGTACTATCATTAATCAATCCCTTTATCTTTGAGAAATAACCGATAGCAACAAAAAGGAAAATGGGTATAGTGATTGCAAGGATCTGCACGTCTATTAGTTATGAGTGATGAGTTATCAGTTGATGATTGTGAAAAAGTGAGAGGTGAGAATCGTATTTATTGAACTCTCACCTCGCATTATTATATTTCCAAAATAATAAATGGTATAATCATTGAATCATACTAATTGGTCTTTTCAATTCAAGGATCTAAACACCTGAAAAAGAAGAAAAACCACCATCGACGGGAACCGTAATTCCGGTAACGAATTTGGAAGCATCTGAAGCAAGCCATACCAAAGTACCGTTAAGATCTTCCGGATCACCAAATCTGGCCATTGGGGTATGAGAAAGAATCGTATTACCGCGTGGTTTCATGGCGCCAGTTTCAGGATTGGTCAGCAAGAACCTGTTCTGAGAAGTCAGGAAGAAACCCGGGGCAATAGCATTCACCCTTATTTTTTCACCAAAATTCTGGGCCAGATCGACAGCCAGCCACATGGTGAAGTTACTTACCGCAGCTTTTGCGGCAGAATACCCTGGAGTCCTGGTCAAAGGACGATAATAATTCATCGAGGAAATATTGATAATGGAGCCTCCTTCAGGACTTTCAGCCATTACTTTTCCAAAGACCTGGCTCGGAAGAACAGCACCACCCATTAAATTGGTATTGACGACCTTTTCAAATGATTCTTTTGGAATCTCGAAAAAAGATTGAGTATCGGAAGTAGCAGCTTCGGAAATATTTCCACCTACCGCATTTACCAAAATATCAACAGAACCAAAATCCTGCATCACCAGAGCGCAAGCCTTTTTCAGTGATTCCAGATTCATGGCATCTACCTGATATCCTTTTGCTTTTACCTGATATTTTGACTCAATTTCTTCAGCCAAGGCCTGAACGATTTCAATTCTCCTGGCACAGATGGCAAGATTGGCACCTGCTTCAGCAAGGCCTTTTGACATAGATTTGCCAAGAACTCCACCACCACCTACAATTACTGCATTCTTTCCTTTTAAATCAAATAAATTCATCTTTTAGGTATCAAGGCTACAAGCTTTAGGCTAAAGGGCCCAAAGCTCATGCCTTAGTTATATTTAAAGTTTAACAATTCTCATATAGACCATAGGCTTTAGGCTGAAGACTACAGAAGGAAAGCTCTTTCTTCCTACAGCCTATAGCCTAAAGCCTATCTAAAACCTAACGTCTTCTTTAGCCAACAAGGACCTTCAGATCGACCATCTCGATATTCTTATTCGGACAGCGATTGAAACACATTCCACAAGCTACACATTCATCGCGATTGATTTCCCAGGTATCAGGGGCTACCAAATGAATGGCAAATTCGCTACAGATGGAAGCACAAAGACCGCAACCTTCACCGCAGCCGCAGTTAAGACAGCGCTGTGATTCGGCTACCGCTTCAGCCTCTGTCAGAGTACGGACGTATGTGGAGAAGTTGGTTACTCTTTTCTTACCCGTTGCAGTATAAAGATCAGGTGTACCGTTGTCTTTGAAATAACCTACTCTTCTCAGAACTTTTTCTTTGGAAACAGTAGGTACATCTGGTTCATATTCCAGCACAGCCTTATCGCCTGCAAGCATTTTATCGATGGAAGCAGCACCCTTTTTACCGGCAGCTATAGAAGAGATAACCGAATCTACATAGGTAACATCACCTCCGGCAAAGACTCCTTCTAAATTTGTCGAACCTGATACGGAGTTGGTACGAACCATTCCCGACTTATCTATTTCAAGTCCGGCTATGGATTGAACAACCGGTTTCTGGCCAATTGCTGTAACGATAAGATCACAAGGCAGAACAAATTCAGCGCCGCTGTATTCTTCGGGCCTTCTGCGATCAGACCGGTCTTTATCACCCAATACCTGGTTAACCATCCTAATTCCGCTCACCTTACCATTGGTTGTTTCAATAGCTTTTGGAGCGACCAGGTACATCACCTTGATTCCTTCGGCTTCGGCTTCAGCAATTTCTTCCGGTGTAGCAGGCATTTCGTCCTTGGTACGGCGATAAGCGATCAGAACATCGGTTGCACCGAGACGTTTGGCGCTTCTTGCGGCATCGACGGCTGTGAATCCACCTCCAATAACGACTACTTTTTTGCCTACAGCGATTGGCTTATTATCGTAAACATCCTTCAGGAGGGTAAGAGCTGACATAACTCCTTCTGCATTTTCCCCGGGAATATTCAATTCAAGCCCCCGGTGAGCACCGACTCCTATGAAAATTGCTGAATATCCTTCAGCTTTTAGAGAATCGATGGATATATCTTTGCCTAAAGCTTTTCCTGTTTCAAACTCAACGCCCATTGATTTGTACATTTCAATTTCGGTATCGAGCACATCATGATTCATCCTGAAACGGGGCAATCCGTAACGAAGCATACCACCAAGGTAGTTTTCCTTCTCAAATACTTTCACCTTATAACCTGCAATTGTCAGGTTGTAAGCTGCGGATAATCCGGCAGGACCTGAACCGATCACAGCAATTTTCTCGTTTCGCTGAGCTTTTACTGCAATATTGGGAGTCCAGCCTGCATTTTTACCATATTCAAGCACAAATCTCTTAATCTCCCTGATTGGGATGGCAGTACCTATTTCACCACGGGTACATTCTGTTTCACAGGGATGATTACAAACCCATCCGCAAACAGATTGCAATGGATTTTTATCCATGATCAGGTCATAAGCGGCACGGTAATCACCTTTGGCAACTTTCTGAACATACGCCTGAACGGGTACACTGTGAGGGCATGCTGATTTACAGGGAGCTTTGAGCTTTGGTTCTGTGATTTTAGCATATCCCTGGAATAAAGTCAAATCCGGAGCACTTTTTATCAGCGGTACAACAAGATCGCGCATCTCACGTGTGGTCTTGTAGTTATGTGAATCCATATAATCTTTCAAATCTGAAATCACCTGCTCTATAAAACCATAACCGCTCATCAGGGTTTCAGCGCATATACCCAACAAATCAGCGCCACACATAATCATTTCGGCAGCATCCTGTGCAGTGCGGATACCACCGGCAGCCATAATTTTAGGATCCGGACCATTCACTTTTCTTATTTCGTAAGTATCTCTCTGGGCAAGAGGTTTCAACCAGGCACCGGAATGACAGCTCATGCTGATCTCTTTTTGGAGGTGATACACTGCTTGACCCGGATTATCAAGATCAATAGGCGGAATTCCAAGACGATTGGCTGTACCCCCGACTGCATCAGCACCTGCAGCATAAAGAGCTCTTGCTACCTTTGCAATTTTACCGCCTTCAGGAGTCAATTTTACAAACAAGGGAATATGGATTGCCTTTTTAATTTCCCTGACGATTTCAGCTACCGCATCTTCCTGCTGACCCAGACTTGCTCCTGTTCTTACTTTACAGCAACTCTCATCACCCGAAGAAAGTTCCACGTTATAAGACATGTTGGGACAGCACATGTTTAGTTCGACAATATCAGCGCCTGCTTCTTCGAATTTCTTTGCCATATTGACCCATCCTTCAGCGCCTTTATCTCCAGCGTAGGTGATATTTGCCATCAGAATCAGATCAGTCAATACTTTTTTGGCATCTTCCACAAGCTTTAAGCCTTCATAAAACTTCAGACGCTTCTCTGCAGTAAAACAAAGGGCATTACGATCGTTGAACACGGCATAACGGGGAACACGGTTGATATAGGGAGCCGGGTCAATAGTCAGTTTGATACTGGCAGCAGCCCAACCCGTTTCTTCAATTCTTTTAAGTTGTTTTACAGATTTTGTTGTTGGGCCTGAGGCAACGTAGAAAGGATTTTTAAAATTAATTCCACCTACGTTAACCGGTAAATATAAATCTTTTCTCATACTAATAAGTTATTTCAGTAAACAAATAAACAGTGAACAGTAAACAGTAAACGGTAAACAGAGTAACTACAGCGCCTACAGCCTAAAGTCTAAAGGGACAATATTACTAATCAGGATGATAATATCCTAATTATGCAGGATTTAAATTTTATCGTTTACAATTTTAGCACCTTCCCGGGCTGATTTATAGATGAGATTGACCACCCGCAGGGCTTCCACACCATCGATCCCGCGCAGGCCTATTTTTGCATCCTGTTCCTTTTGACAGGATTCCATAAAATGCCGGATTTCATTAACGTAGCCAAGGTTAAATTTCTCGTCAACGGCAGGCTTAGACCATCCGGTTGTAATATCTGCCTTTTCAACAGTATAATTCAGTCCTGGAACAGAAAAACAGTTTATAGCAGATGAAAATGTCAGATCCACATGCATCACCCCCTGTGTTCCATAAATATCTATTACATCTTCCATTCCACCGATGGTCAGGTAGTTGGCTTCCAGAAGTGCAGAGGTGCCATCTTCAAACTTTATAATACAGGCTGACCAATCTTCCCCTTCCATGGTTTGATGAATAAAATTATTCTTCAGTCCACCTGAAGTCATAGCCACCAGTTCAGTCCATCGGTTCTTTTTCAGAGAGAGCATAAATCCAACCGGATGAATTCCCAAATGAACCATACAACCGCCTCCGCAATATTTTACGGTCTGGGCAAAAGGAGAATGTGAACCGTTGTGACATTCGCGGGCTCTTATGTACATTGGTTTTCCGATACCCCCATCATTGACGATTGCAAGGGCTTTGTTGAGTGCCGGAGCAAAAAGCCAGTCTTCGGCATAATATAATTTTTTACCTGCTTTTTCGGCTGCTTCCACCATTTCAACGGCATCCTCCACCGTTGTGGCCAATGGTTTTTCGGAAATAACATGCCTTCCTTTGCTGAAAGCTTTTAAGGCTACATCATGATGCAAAAAATTGGGAAGACAGATGTCCACCAGATCACAGTCTACTTCATCAATAGCTTTGTTGAAATCGTCATAAGTCTTGTAATCCTTCAGTCCATAACGGTCGGCAAGGGTATGAATTCTTGAAAGATCCTTATCGCAGATTGCAACGATTTCGGCGATATCGGTGCATCTTGCGTATCCATCCACATGGAGATCAGCGCTAAAAGCTGCTCCAACCAGTAAAACTTTTATTTTCTTCTCCACTTCAGTTTAATTAAATTTCCTGCAAATATCAAAACTATTTTTCAGATTCTTTTATATTTCACGAATTTTGGACGAATTAACACGAAAGCATTAGTAACAATTCTTAACAAATTCGTGTATTCGACTACAACATAAAAGCCTGCTAATAATACTCTATGGTCCTCTCCGTCAGTTCGATCGGTTTTTCGTTCAGCCGGATCGATTTTCTCAGCCAGTTGCCGGCATGATCGTAATCACTGTAATCGTAGCTGAACCGCTCGTAATCAGCCCGGTTGGCTTTTTGCCAGATTTCCCTGGTCATATTGCCATTTTCATCGTAAAGGGATTCGCGGTCCTCCTTTATTGTTCTGTCGTGATTATAACAGATGTATCGGATCTCATTGCCGGATTCATCGTATTCAAAAACATACATGTCGGTTAATTCGCCTTCGGCATTGTATCGCTTTTCTTCAGTCTTATTATCCAAGTCATCGTATTTGAACACGGATCTGCCGTTTAGGATATTGTTGTTGTTATAAATGCTCCATTCGGTTTTGTTGCCTTTGTCGTCGTATTTATAAATAAAACGGGTGTCGAAACTGCCATCGGGATTGAACCAGTCCTCTTCAACCAGATTCCCTGACTCATCGTATCGATATATGAAATTAACCTTTTTCTCAGGTTTGCTGAAAAAACTGACAAAAGGGACTGCCAGGTTCTCCTCGATCTCGTTGCCATGTTCGTCGTACTTGTAGGTATATCTGACTGACTTTTTCCTCTTCCAGAAGAACTCCGGTACCCAGTTTATGCTGGTCCACTCCATCTTATTGCCGTTGGAATCATATTTCCAGACAGAATGATGAATGATAGATCCCTCAGCATCATAGATTTTCTTTTCAGTTAAGTTATTATCGTCGTCATAAAAGGAGAGATACCTTGCATCAGGCTGATTATCCATCAAATAATTAATCCTTTCCAATTCATTCCCCTTGAGATCAAATTTATAGATGATTTTCCAGTCGAAATTCTTTTGCGGTTGATCTGCAGGGTCATTTTGCAGGAGATAATTGATTTCGGTCAAACTTTTGACTCTTCCTTTGACTTTTTTCATAGCTGTTTTTTGTTAAAAATAGTTATAATTTTTTTCTGAATCCAAGTAAAGATAAAGGAATCCGAATCCTTACCTTTTTTTCTATCCAAGCCTCAAAAACTATAAATCATTGAAATCTGTTATCTGTTATTAGCTATAATAATGCATTCGGGACATGGAAGTACTTAAAAAATCTGACGTTTAGCTTTTTTAATCAGTAATAATTTAAAATTTAAAGAAATGAAGAACTTATTTCAACTCTTAATGGGACTGATAGTAATAAATTTCTTTCTCGTTCAATGTTTAAAGGAAAGCTCTACGACAAAGAATTCGATTACTTATCAGAATCAGGCATACAATATTGATAAAGGCGTTCTGGAGTATTACGGAAAAATTCACGGGACCGGGAATAACATTGATATGACGTTGTTATCGTCCAGCCTGGTTATTCATGAAACAAACAATCTCATTGATTCCATCTACGGTACAGGGAATGGGATCTACTTCGAAATGTTTACAACCGGAACCACTGTCTTAGATGCCGGAGATTATACTTTTGACAAAGACAGCACGGGAAATGCCGGCACGTTTGATTATGGCAACGTTATTTTGAATTACAACACTGAGACAAATCAGGGTATCAATCAGGACATTACCAGCGGCACTGTTTCAGTATTAAGGGCCGACACGAACTATGTGATAACGTTCAATTGTACCCTTAAAAACGGAAGCGGAATTACAGGGTATTACAAGGGGCCTTTAAAATATTACGACAATACAAAGGGCGTAACTCTGACAAAATCGGCGAAGGCCAAAGTTAAGATCCGTTGGTGGAAAAGGATGATTCAATAGAACCTGGTATTTTTCCTTTTCAGATCTTTAAGGAAAAATACTTTCCTTTCGCCTTCCTGATGATAAATCAATTGATCGGGAAGGTTGACAACCTCAATAGTGATTTTTATCCTGGATTTACCTGAAGGCAGAATGCTTTTGATTTCGGCTCCTCTTTTTGTTGCAGAAACAAGGGCTTTCATCCTGACACCCCGGAATATAATTGAATCAAAAGTAACTCCCTTTCTAATCCTGGTCAATTCCAGAACGACGTTTGTCCCTTTCTCATTTTCACTGATCACCCAGGATTGGTAAAATGCCTTCTTTACGGTAAAAGGGTTACTCGCTGATGACCCAGGAGAAGCAAAAATCCCTGAAGATACCAGCAGAAGGGCAATAGCTAAAAAAGTTTTTCTTTTATTAATTAACATTAAAATATCCGAACTATAACAAAAAGTACATAATTTCGTATAGCTCTAATTAAAATAAAAAAAATGAAAAAATCATACATTGCCGCGTTAATTTCCTTTTTGCTATTGACCCAGTTGATTTTGGTGAACTGTAAGAAGGATTCCTCAGTCGATGGGAATTACCAAAAGCCGGCCGAAGCCTCCGTTCCCAACAAGTTTATCTGGAACGGCATGCATGATTACTACCTCTGGGTGGATCAGGTTTCCAATTTATCCAATTCCAAATATTCGATTCAGGATTCGCTGAACCGGTTTTTAGATCAGTACTCGGATCCTGAGAAACTCTTTTATGATTTACTCTATAAATACAAAGTTATCGACAAGTGGTCGTTTATAGCCAACGATGCGCAGACGATCGAGGATTGGATATCGGGCAATTCAAAAACCACCGGGATTGATTTTATGCTTGGGGGAATTCAAAACTCCACTAATTTATTCGGATTTGTCAGGTATGTGCTGAAAGGGTCTCCGGCTGACCTGGCTGGAGTGAAACGGGGGGATATCTTTATAAAAGTGGATGATCAGAATATTACCGAAGCCAATTATCAGACCCTGTTGTTTTCAAAAGATCAGTATAAATTTTCCTTTGCAACAGTTGTAAACGGGTACCTTACCCCTAACAACAAATCCCTGACAATCAGCGCTATTCAGATACAGGAAAATCCGATCCTGATGGATACCGTATTGAATGTAAACGGTTCCAAAGTCGGATATCTTGTTTACAACCAGTTCAATTCCGATTTCGACATCCAGTTAAACAGCGTCTTCAAAAATTTTAAAGATCAGGGCATCAGCAAGTTGATTCTTGATTTAAGGTACAACGGCGGAGGATCTGTTACATCAGCCATCTACCTTGCCAGCATGATTTACGGCACCGATAACAACAAAATATTTTTAAAAAGCCAATACAATAAAAATCTGCAGGATTACTTTACACAGAACTACGGATCAACCTCTCTGCTGGATTATTTTACCGACAAAATAGCCAAAACCTCCACCACCGCGGAAACCCCCATAAATTCTTTGGGATTATCCGGCCTGTACGTAATAACCACTAAAAATACAGCCTCTGCCAGTGAGTTGCTGATCAACGGTCTTAAACCGTATATGCAGGTAAAATCAATCGGGACAGCCACCGACGGAAAATATGTAGCTTCGGTAACGATCCAGGATATCGACTCAAATGGAAACGTCAACACAGACGACCCCTGGACGATGCAGCCTATCGTGGCAAAAATCTCAAATTCGCAGGGAGTTACTGATTATGTAAATGGTTTATCTCCCGATATCAACACCGAAGAAGATATAAGCAATTTACTCCCCTTTGGAGATCCCAATGAAACTTTGCTTCAGGCAGTTTTAAACGACATCCAGGGCTTGCCGCAGAAAGCCCTGAAACTAAAGCTTGCAACCATCGGGAAATTATATGATGTAAAAGATGCAAAGCCTTTTGCAAAAAGTATGTACATAAATCCCGCCCGCATCAACAAGTTTATAAAAGATAACAGTTTGCCCAAAAAATAATTCCTTACACCCCTCAATAAAAGGTTTGAGAAAGGATGATTCAGAAGAATGAGTCATCCTTTTTTTATCATTTTGAATCCCTGATAAAATCTTCCACAGGGTTTAATGACATAAACTTTTTTTTAAATTTTCCGTTCATTAACAACGGTATCAGACAATGTGATTTTGAAAAAAATGCTCAATTTATAAAAACTGCATCAAATGAAAACATTGGAGAAACAAGAAGTCACTGATTTTCTGGATCAGTATTTGAAGGGCTGGACCTTTGAAGATAATTGCCTGAAAAGGGATTTAAAATTTAAGGACTTTATCCAAGCCTTTTCTTTTATGACAGCAATTGCCATGGAGGCGGAAAAAGCCGATCATCATCCTGACTGGAGCAATAGTTATAACAGATTAAGTATTTCGCTGACAACACATTCAGCGCATGGCATCACCCAGGCTGATTTAGATCTGGCCTTGAAAATAAGTGGTCTCTATGAAAAGTTCGAATAAGTACAGAGGATTGAAGGTTGCCTGATCACTTTTAATAAAGAAGGTATGTTTTCTAAATAAATTATTGTTAATTTAGATCGTCATATTATACAATCTTGTCAGGTATTCATATTAAACGGTAAAGAATGGTCATAAATCTTCGCAACAGGCATTTCCTCAATCTTTTGGATTTTAAACCTGATGAAATAGAATTTCTTCTTGAGATGGCCGCAGAATTGAAATGGGCAAAGAGATCCGGAACAGAAGAACAGCGATTGGTGGGCAAGAATATTGCCTTAATCTTTGAAAAAGCTTCTACGCGTACCCGGTGTGCTTTTGAGATTGCCGCGTATGACCAGGGGGCACACATCACGTATCTTGCTCCGTCAGGGTCTCAGATCGGCGAGAAGGAATCGATGAAAGATACGGCCCGGGTCTTAGGTTCCATGTACGATGCCATCGAGTACCGGGGCTTCAAACAATCCACTGTCGAAGAGCTTGCGCGGTACGCCGGAGTACCGGTCTGGAATGGTCTGACCGATGAATTTCATCCCACCCAGGTGTTGGCAGACTTGATGACGATGCGTGAACACAGTCCCAAACCGTTCACTGAAATGAAACTCGCCTATCTTGGCGATGCGAGAAATAATATGGGAAATTCACTGATGATCGGGGCCGCCAAAATGGGTATTGATTTCCGCGCAGCGGCTCCTGAAATCTGTCAGCCGGATAAGCAATTGCAGGAAACCTGTCGGCACATCACTTCGATAACCGGCGGAAAAATAACCATTACAGAAGATGTAGCTGAGGCGGTAAAAGATTGTGATTTCCTTTATACAGACGTGTGGGTCTCCATGGGCGAACCTTATGAGCAATGGGAGAAAAGAATTTCCCTGCTAAAGCCTTATCAGGTAAACAAAAAAGCAATGGAGCTTACCGGAAATCCCAAGGTAAAATTTCTCCACTGCCTTCCTGCTTTTCACGACCGTAACACCAAAACCGGCGAAGATATCTATCAGAAATTTGGCCTCCAGGAAATGGAAGTCACCGATGAAGTATTTGAAAGTGAAGCTTCACTGGTTTTTCCACAGGCTGAAAACAGAGTACACACAATAAAGGCAATAATGGTGGCTACTTTGGGCTAAAACACTTTACTACTTTTGCGACTTTTGCGACTTGCGACTTTTGCTATTTATATTCTGATCTTTTATCTGCACTACATGATGGTGAGTCTTACCGTAACCCACTCCGTATTCCTGTAAGCATTGGTATTCCTGGGATAAGTAAGAATTAACTCCTTTGTCTCCCGGTCTTCAAGGAGGGTAAAATGAGAGAGGTCCAATCTTCCCTTTTGCAGATCTTCCTCCGTTCGGGTATCCAAAGTTAATAGACTTGAGCGTATTAACTTAAGATTACTCGTATTCACCTCAGCAATCACCAAAGGCCATCTTGGAAGGTTATCCTGGCAGTTTTCTTTAGACAGGTTGCCCACCCAAAAACATCTGCCGCTGGAATGTTTGAAAAGTGCCGACATGGAAGAAGGAGAGTAAAAAGGCTCCCCATCTTCAAAACACCAGGGCTCAGGTTTCGACCAGGTTTCTCCCCCATCTTTGGAAATGGAATACCATTTATAGCTGGGCAGCTGATCCTTAGGATCCAATTTACCGCCATTACTCCCCCGCATGACCATTAGTATTCTACCGTCCTTCAATTCTATCATTGTCGGCTCAATCATTCCCCTTGTTGATCTTTTCGGGTCTCCCTCAACTTTTTGGGAGACTTTCCAGGTTAATTTATTCCCATCTGTCCAGGTTCCGATAAGTACCATTACATCGGTATAAGTATAGCCGCCACCCGGGTTCAACAGATTACCATCGGGACCGGCAAGAGTAGCCTGAACGGGGACAAGGATTTTATGATTTCTGGTAACAATCGGAATGCAGCCCAGATCGCCGAGATAAATCGAATTCTTCCCGATGGTGATTCCGTCGATGGGATTCTGCGCGGTATGTCCTGTCTGAATCACGGGTTCTTCAAACAACCAGCTATTGCCTCCGTCCGGAGAAACCGTATAACGCAGATAATAGGTGGAAAGTGCTACTTGGGGTTCATCAATTTTGGGATCAAGCCCAGGGGTATCAAGCGAATTGATCATCGTAACAATCCGTCCGGTGTAGGGATCACGCACCGAAGTGATCCGGTTGCGGCGATACCCGTACGGCAACTCTATATAAAAATCAGGCTGAAAGGTATATTTGTTCCAGGTTTGTCCGTTATCCTCTGATTTCAGGTTTTCGGAGATCAGCTGCTTCCCTTTTTTTTCGGTATAGAGGGCGTTATGAAAACCAGAGGGGTCTTTAGTAACGGTCCGGCTGATTATTTTCAGCGTCGGTTTTTTTTCTGAATGACTGCTCCTCGTGGAGGAACAACCCGCGAAAGACAACAGGCCAAAAGCAACGATCAGTTGAGGCGTCCCGCTTACTGCAGCCGCTACCATTGCATTATATTTTAATGCTTTAGGCGATAAAATTCTATTAAAATTAAACATTTTCATTTCTGCAATCAGATTATCGGTTATTCTTTTCCAGTTTTTTATAATATCCAACACCTCTTTCCCCGCCTGGACTTACAAGCTCGTACTGTGAATCGCCGTCAAGATCTAACAGCTGTTCATTGATCGGTTTAACCGGTACTCTCATACCTGTATATTCCAAAGCAATCTTCCCCTTTACTTTACGAAAAATTCTTCCATCCCACCCCGGATCCTGCAATCCGATGATGACCTCTTCCCTGCCGTCATTATCGATATCCAAAACCTGCAATCCGATATGGCTGTTCATGCGTGGTTTAAATTCTATTCCCAGATCCAGCGCTTTTGGAGAAGACAAAACAGGCAATCCTGCTGAGTCAATTCCCTCATTAAGCATATAATAAACGCCTCCACCCGGATGAGGATCCGATTTAACTCCAAGCTGATAGCTGATCCCCCCGACAATAAGATCCTTTCGGCCATCACCGTTCAGATCCATGCTTGCTGCCACAGCCCGGTTGTGAATCCGGATCTCCTTACCGGAGCTGTCTTTGAGAGGTCCTGAAGAACGAAAAATAAACTCACCGGGTTTAGCCAAAGCCGGATCATCTTTTAAAAGAAAAAGGAGGCCCTTATCTGTAGCCGCAATAAGATGATTACGGCCCGATCCATCAAAATCCCAGCGAGTGATCCTGTGATATCCCCAATCCGGTGACATCTGGGGGTCGGTTTCGCCATCCACGTGAAAAATTCCATGCTGATCCATTAGTTTGAAAGAATCAGTATTATGCAGGTGGATTCCTTCTTTCGTTTTCTCAATGGGGATAAGGTTCCAGGATTTATTTCCATAATGGATGATATATCTTTTCCCGTGATCGGTTAGGACGTCATTAAAGGCATAAAATGAACCTGTTACATTCTCTCCCTCAATATAGTGAGTAAATGTAAAACGGGGAACACCTTTCTCCCAGCCTGTATTTTTAAGCGCTGCCAGATGATTTCCAAAAGCCAGCAGCAGATCGTTTCTCCCGTTATTTTTATACAGGCAAACTTTCGTGTGAAAACCTAAATCACCGGGATCCAGACCGGAAATTGGAATGTCACCCATATTTCTGAACACAGGTTTTCGTTCCTTCAAAGAGTTTACTCTTTTTAAATAAACAAACTGCTGTTTGCTGCTGCCGCCACAAATCACCAAAAGTCCCGGTTTGCCTGATTCATCAGGATAAACGATCGGCCTTGTGTTGGCTCCCTGAAACATCTTTCCTACCTCCTTACCTGTTCCCAACAGAAAAGGTTGTCCGTTTTCATCAAGGATCTTCTCAAGAGGCTTACTGTAACCCAATCCTAAGTCTTTCTGGTAGTTAATCCCCGAAACAGTATTGGTTTTCTCCATGGTGTATTTTATTCCTGAATAATAAGGACGACCAGTTCCTTCTGAATATTCCGGAAGCCACCAAAGATACCCCGCCCAATCACCAATAATCAGATCCCTGTATTTACTATCCGGAGAATAGATGATAGGATACAAATAATTGTGAAATTGATGATCTCTGTAACCTCCCAGATCATTAGGTTTAGCATTATTAGGATTTTCAGAAGGGATATTAAATGGTAGATTGCTTTTTGCGTCGCGCATAATGGTAGCTTCTGACACCTCATAATTGATATTGGGATATTTGCCTTTCCCCGGAATAAGATAGAGAAAACCAAACCGGTCGGCTCCAATCAAATCCAGCGTCCCATCCTTATCCCAATCCACAGGATCGAAGAGAAGTATTCCGGCTTTTCCTGAAAAATAAGGATCTTTGAGAATACTCTGCTCTTCAAAATGTTGTTTGGAAGGATAGGTAAACAATCCCTGCCAGATCCGGCTGATCATCAGATCCTGGGATTTTTTGCCGGAGGCCTGAACCAACTTCATGTCCATCACCATTCCAAGCGACACCGGACCCTTGTTCCACTTTAATGGTACAGCAGGCCCGGTCTTGAAATACTCGTTGTTTTGAGCACTCAGATTTACATTCAATAAAACGAAAACCCAAAAGAGCAATAGGTTAATCCTTTTCATATTTGCAAATTATATGAAGAGCTAAGTAATCCTCACGATTGTATAATGTTTAAAATCCCTTTAAAGATAGTTTATTCACAATATTTAAATATACATCCGGGATATCTACACCGGATATAGCTTTCCTTTTTATATCGACAATTTCTGAATGCGAAATTCCATGGCCATTTTTCCCCTTAATTAAAGTACAATCTTCTCCCCATTGAGCTGATTTTACACTTACAATTCCATCATTGTCTCCAACAGTTTTTTTGATGAATCGGTAAGTCAGGAAATATGACAAATCATCAATTGAATTTTTCATGAAAGTGTAATAACTGTTATAGTATACATTCTCACTATTAGGATTTCTTAAATTAAAGTCGATCATACTTTTTGTCGTCAATTCCGCGATTATTTTGTAAGGATCCGGCGATTTATCTCCATACACCTTAACAACAAAATTCACTATCTTTTTTGAAATTGGATTGTAAATTGATTTATTTTCAAAAACGTAATCGACAATTTCAGAACCATGATGAGGTGTTGAAATGGTCGTCAAACTTGCAATTTTCTCAGCGTAAATTAAAGAACTTATTAAAAATCTGGAATCCAGACCACCTTTTGAATGAGCAATAATATTCACTTTCTCACATTGACATAAATTCAAAACGGTATCAACAGTTTTACTTAAAGAAATTGCATTGTTTTCTATGCCTCCCCACGAATCTGTATTACCCAGGAACACCTTTAAACCCGAATTTTGCAATTTTTTCGGAATTCTCCCCCAAAAAAGACTGCTGTCTTTCGCCCCAATTCCGTGAACAAGGATAATTGGATATTTTGACATTGGGTTATTCATTTCATTATTATAGAAAGTCTACTTGTATGCTCCGCTGCCGCAAGAAATCTCTCAAAAAAATCAATGTAATTATGCAAAACTACTGATTAATACTGCCACACGATACAAGCGAGGGAGACGCACGGCCGTGCGTCTCTACAAAACCATTATATTTTTCTCCTAAAAAGATGTTTCTGCCCGTCAACCTCAACCTTAATTTCTACAATCCCTTTTCCTTCTAAAACAAGAGAGGCAGGATCACTAAGGATCCGGCAATCGGGGGCTTTCTTGCCTTTATAGGGTATTAGAAGAGAGATAAAGGAAATTGGTTCATTTTCTTCTCTTCTATAAACCGCTGTAACCGAAGTCCGGGGTTCCCTTTTCCCATATTCCCAGGCAGTCCATCCTTCTTCACTGTTCAAACTCACCGGTCTTTTTGACTTCACCTGAATAAGGAGATTCGAATCTTCAAAACCGGTCGTGATCTGTTTCTTTTCATCATCTATATTCACGACTCCGGGTGCCATTGGGAAATGAATTTCAGGATCTCCTTTTACTTCTCCTTTTGCTTCATCAAGGATAACAAAGAAAGGCATTTTACTCTTTTTTCCCGAAAACCAGACCGTGCGGCGATGTACTAAATCCTGATACGATTGATTTTCCACGCACAGGATATCAGCATCTGTGTTTGATTCCCAAAACAGCTGACGGCCTTCCGTCAGGGTATCTTTGCCATTCATTGTAAGCGTCGGATGAACCCTGGTCTGCCGGTGCCAGGCCCTTGCCTTGGGATCATGTCCATAGGTATAGAACCCCGTATCAGGCATTAACCAGCGCCCGTAAGCGTAGAGCTCAAAAGTTCCGTTATCCGGTGAATCGTGGCCGCTGATGGCGGGTCCAGAACAATGCAGCGCCATATAAACATCATCAGTTGACCAGCCGCTTCTTAAGGCATACATTCCGGCTTCAGGAAAAGCTATACTGCCATTAACAGGCAAATTTCCTCTATTTAATTCAGCCAAGGCAAGATATTTGGGATCTTTAAAATTCTTGCCCTCATTAGCTAAAACTTTATAAAGAGGCCATGTTTTTCGGTCATTGGAAGAAGGTTTCGGTCTTCCTGTATCTCCGAACATCGGAAAACCAAGATCTGGTGTGGCGATGCCAAAAATATAATCGGCCATTGCCCTCACCCGCTTTGAATAACTCTCCGGCATCTGACGGCCAAGCTCTTTGACCCTGCTTTCAATTTCGAGGGCATCACTATATACAGCCTGGTGATATCCTCCACACCACTCCCGCTGCACTCCGTCTGCAGTGGTTTGATCCAGCAGACTTTTGCTGGTAATTCCAATGGCGATATCCAGCCAGCGCTCTTTATCCTTAAATTCCGGGAAAGTATGGATAACCGTGAAAAAACCTTGCTGCTCAAAAATTGCCTTATTATGAACACGCCCCATGGGCATTTTTTCAGTTTTTAACTGATGATCATAGAGACTCGCCAACAAAATACCAAGAAACTGTGGTGTAAAGGATTTAGCATGAACCAATACCGAAAAATTGCTGCAAATAGATGAAGCTCTGATCCCGGTTTGCAGGTCCAGCCACGGATAACCTTTCCATCCATAAACAGGATGCAGACAATCCACAGTTTTCTCCAGAGGGTGTTTCCGTATCCAGTCCTCCGTCAGATCAACAAATGCCTTTGCATACTTTTCGTCTCCGGTTTTGGAATAAGCGCTTGCTAAATCAGAAACCCAGAAAAAACGGTACATAGCCGCCACCCACTCAATATCTCCGGCTGGATCAGCAGCCCAGTCAATATCGGGGCCATAGTTGGCGGCCGGATAAGGGCCCCACTGAAAAACATGGTTGCACAGGTTATCAGCTTTGCTGATTTGCTGATGTGCTGATGTGCCGGTTTCAGGTGCAGGAAAACGCTTTCGATAATAACTCAACAAAGCAGCAAGGGCAGCGTCATATCCTTTTTCATTAAGCGCCTCACGGACATCAGCCAATTCCGGTTTACTCAGGTCTAAAACTGAAAATAATTCGGATGGCGGTAATGATTTTAAGACAATTGTATCATCCGCCGAGTAAGCATAACTATTCCAGGGAATCAGAGATTCTGCTCCGGCAATTAAAGAAATCACACCGAGCCGCTGAAGGAATTCTCTGCGGTTGTTCATAGTAGTCAGATTGAAATGAAATTATTTGAATTCAGAAATAAAAGTGCAATTTAATCAAACCTTCCCTTAACAGAAAATTTTTTCATTTTAATCTGCAAACACCATTCAGCAACCTTCCTTACGCGTATTCGATGATTCGCGTCCTTTAAGTACTGAATACCAATAAACTAATTATTTACAAAGGTTTTAATGAATTTTGCTGATACTCTTTTTGAGCCATTTCAAGGGCTGTAGTTGTTATGTAATACTTTGCCAGGGTATTTGGAACTTCCCATTCCGGCATATCCCTGTTAACAAGATAACCTAAATACACACTGAAAGTAGGATCATATTTTAATTCTAAATTCCCCGGTAAAACAATTTCAATTTTTTCGGATCCATCCGACAAAGTTATCCCAGGATAAGTTGCACTCAGATTGGCGATCGCTTTTTTCAGGTTTAATTGAAAATCCTTTTCTGATACATTGTTTCCCTTCCGGATGTACAATCTTGGATTTTTCTGTCCATATTCCTGGGCTATTATCAAGGCAGCTTTCGTTCCTTCTGCATAGGCATTCTTGAGGTCGTTCCCGTCTTTGGGCGTTGCGGGCCGCCATTCGACCTTTACTTCGGCATTAATACCTTTTATCTGGTAATTGATCGATCCATTGGCATAAACCTCCAGAACCGAATCTTTCATACAGGATTTAAGTGAGGGTGGTATTTCCTGTAATGAGGTAGCATCTGAAAATTGTTTTCCGGTCAGATTCACCGGCCAACGTTTTGCGGAAAGCACCTTTACATCCCTGGTATAATCAACGATCTCACCGGGAAGGGATTTCCACATGGTTAAATCGATTAAATGAGTAGTAACATCCACAATTCCTTCTCCCTGTTGTAATACGTCGAAAAACCAGGCGGGACGATTACCTTTACCTCCTCTGTAAAAATGGTGTACACTTGACTCCATTAACGCCGGATGGTTTATGGTCCCCGGTTGGATTCTACCAAAAAGAAGGGTATCCTGCATCAAGGATTTTTGAATTTTGTTGATCAGAGTGTACCTCTCTGTCATCATATCAAACATCAGGACTCCTTTTTTATTGGCCATTTCATAAGCTTTTTCCAGGCGTTCAAAGCCAGCCTTATTTATAGCCATCGGTTTATCTGAGAAGACATTAAGTCCGGCATCAATTGAACGTTCAATATAATCAATTTTAATTCTGTTATTTCCTGATAGTACTACTACATTCCCTTTCTTTTCCTGAACCATCTTGTCGAGATAATCTTTCCCAAAATAATTTACCTCATTCCATCTTGTCGAATTAATCTTTCTTTTACTATAGGAATTTATCTGCTGAAAGTATTCCTCAAGCTCAGCTCTTTCCGGAGCGTAAACATAGACATTGGTATCGATCTGACTTAACTGTTCGTTTTGAACCACTGCAGCATGACTATGAGCCGGGCGGAGCTGGATAATTTTAACCTCTCCCTGCTTTCCGTAAAATTTTCCATCTGTTTTTTGAGACTGCACGCAAGAACCTTGTGCAAACAATAAAAGTGAAACAGCTAAAATATTCGCTTTCATAGATCTTAAAAAATTAGTTAATGCTCCAAATTTCACTAAAAATCCTTTTATCAGAACATCTCCGAAAAATTTTCCGAAGAAATTATTAAAAAAGTAAATCAGGTCCCATACACTAAATATGGAACCTGAATTTTATTAGTCTAAATCATTTTTTATTGCCAACCCGGATTCTGAACCAGGTTCGGATTCAATAAAAGCTGACTTTTGGGAATGGCATTTAAATAATCACGATCGACTTTGAAACCGTAACCCGCCGGAAGTTTTACTGCATATGGATCAAGAAAACCATCAGCGTTTACCGGATATGGATTAGTAGCAATTTGCGAGGCTTTAAATCCATGAGGCCTCTTCCCTACAATTAACTCGTCGGCAGCTGCCCATCGCCTGATATCATCAAACCGGAATCCTTCTGCAGCAAGTTCAACCCGTCTTTCGCGCCTTATTTCATTAATTACCGGTGATAAGGTAGGGAAATCCCATTTAGGATCAACAGTAATAGTGCTGATTGTCAGATTGGGCATTCCAACCCTATCTCTCAGTTTTTTAATGGAGATATCGATGTCTGCCTGGGTGATTGTTCCTAATTCAGCTTTTGCTTCAGCATAGTTGAGCAGAACTTCCCCATAGCGGTATACGATCGCCGGGGTTTCCTCATACTGCGGTATCTGATAAATTTCACGTGCGTCGTAACCTTTTCTCAAAATATAACCGGTTGGAGAATATTCATCCAGACCGCTGTTAATAATAGCATAGAAAGCATCATATTTCGTAATAGCGCCTGTTGGTGAAATAACCCAGGTATAGCCAGGCATTGCAAGAGTTTGATAAAATCTCGGATCGCGGTTTTGCAATTCAAGACTAATACTGGCAGATCCTTTAAAAAGCGGGCTTACTGAAATCGGCAAGTTATCGGTACACAGGTATGAATCAGCCAGTTCTTTTGTTTGTGAATGTTCGGTTGGATGTCTTTGTCTGAAATTAGGTTCTCGTCTAAATGCCGCTTCGCCTTTACCTAATCCATTATCGAACTTTTTCCAGAACATCACTTCTGAGTTGCCCGCATAACTCCGCTGAGTTGAAAACAGGTTATAATAATCGGTCGTCGGAGATCCCGTAGAATATAAACTATACACACCCGAATCCATTACCTTTTTTGCTGCCTCAGCAGCTTTGGTTAAATATTTGGAAGGATTTGCATTTGCTACGCCAAACGGGGTCCCGTTATGATATTTTTCCCACGTTCCCTCAAAAAGGGCAACCCTGCTTTGGATCAAAAGCGCCATCCATTTATTTACGCGGGAAGCCCCGTCTGTTTTATCAGCCGTAAGGTACAAAGCAGCCGAGTCGAGGTCAGCAATGATATTATCCGCAACGATATTCCTTTTATCTCTGGGCCTGACCAATTCCGGAGATGTGGTACCTATTTCGGTAGTATACCATTGAATATCTCCATAATCCTGTAAAAGATTAAAATAGATAAGTGCCCTGAAAAAGAAAGCTTCCCCTACATACTGTTTATAATCCGCGAAAGCTGCATACTGCTGAACGCGTTTATAGTTATCAAAGAAAATATTGATGCTTCTTACCGAGTTAAAACTAATGCCGCCCGCTCCATCAAGCGTCCGGGTTCCAGCCAGAATAGCATCAAAGTTTGTAGCAACCGAGTTATCGGAATTATAATCGGCACCATGTTCCGACACGATTGGGAATAAGGCCGTGCTATAAAATGAATTTACATACGTTTTAAGGTCGCCGGGGCTTTTAAAAAAATCGGGCGAGCCGATCGCATCCAGTGGTTTCCTGTCCAAAAAATCTTTATCGCATGCATTTAAGATCAGCAATGCCAAAAGAGATATGATTAAATTAAAGTATTTCATTGCTAGGAATTTTAAAAGGTTAAGTTTACTCCAACTGTAAAGTTCTCTGCTATCGGATAAAATGATCCGTTAGCGTTAAAACCGGTATCTCCGACAATGGTTTGCTCAGGATCTATGGCTTTAGGAAGACTGGTTATGGTTATGAAGTTGCTTCCCGAAACAAAAATCCTGGCTTTCTGAAGGGCAATCTTTTTGGATAATTCTGCTGGAAGGGTATACCCTATCTGAAGATTCCGCAAGCGTAAATAGGCGGCATTGAGCACGTATTTTGATTGTGGCTGCGTATTTTTCATGGTCTCAGCGCTAAAGTAAGGTTTCGGAAAATAGGCATCGGTGTTAGGGCCCAGAAGGTTGGTTTCGTCAGCCGGGCGCCAGTAGTCCAATACAGGAGAATCTTTAAAAACAGATGAATTAGCCCAGCTGCTTGTCAGACCCCAAAAAGCGTTATCAAGCCTTCCCGGGAGAAAATCACGTTTCAAATTACCCGACCAGTTCATACTGAAATCAAATCCTTTCCATTCGCATCCTACAATTATTCCAATATTATACCTTGGAGTGGAATTTCCAATTATTTTCATGTCACCGTGGTCAGTTAATGTTCCTGTTCCCTGGGTAATCTTGCCGTCACCGGTGATATCCTTGTATTTCATATCGCCGGGTCCCCATTTAACGTAAAGAGCTGATTGGTCAGGCATTGCTTCGCCCTGAGTCTGAATTAATCCATCGGTAACATACCCCCACATTTCACCAACCTCTTTCCCTTCATACCAAGTACTTAACAGACCGGTAACATTCCGGTATTTAAGGATCTTCGTTTTATAGTCGCCTATGCTTAACTGCGCATTGTAAGAAAAGTCCTTTCCAATTTTACTTTTCCAGCTTATGGTGAATTCAAATCCTTTTGTTGATAAGTCGGCATTGTTTGTTGAAGGTGTAGCAGCTCCCAAGGTATAGGGAAGAGTTTCCTGAGGACCAATCATATCGGTAGTTTTTCGGTCAAACCAGTCGAAAGATAAATCCAGCCGGTTTTTAAGAAAGCCTGCATCCATTCCGATATTGGTAGTGGTTGTTGTTTCCCATGTTAAGTCGGAGCTGATAATTGCAGGCGCCGGAGCATAGGGAGGACGGGTATTGTCAATAATCCACGGAGTTTGGGCTTGTATATCAATAGTTGAGATATACTGGTATGAGGCTACATTTTGGTTCCCCAAAGCTCCGTAAGAACCTCTTAATTTCAACCGATTAACAATCGGCTCAATGGGTTTCCAGAAATTTTCCCTGGAGATCTGATATCCGGCAGAAGCCGAAGGGAAGAATCCCCATCTTCTGCCCGGCGCGAACCTGGAGGATCCATTCTCTCGAGCGCTGAATTCGAAGAGGTATTTTTCCTTATAGTTATAATTAAGGCGGCCGAAAACTCCCTGAGTCGCCCAGTCCCATTTGTTATCCTGAACTGTCCTTGCACCGAGCGCTGTTGTTAAGGAAGGTACTTCTTCAGAAATTAAATTTTCTGCCCGTCCGTAAAGGTAGGTGTAGTATTTTTCTTCCTGCTCGTATCCAACTAATGCTTTCAGATAATGATCGCCGAAAGTTCTTTCATAGGAAGTGGTGACGTTGGCCAACTTGTAAGGTGAATGAGAAAATCTTTGTTCCCATGCGCTATTTGGCTTACCAATATTTCCCAGAGTGCCGTTCCCAAGTTTCACCCATACGGGTTTAATTTCTGTTCCCTGGTTTATTTCTACGTTGTTGTAATTGTAGCTAAAATTAGTCTTCCATCCTTTTATGGGTTCAAATTCCCCACCGATTGTTACTAACAGGTCATTGGTGTCGGTTTTATCTCTTCCGGACCTTGCGATATTTTCGAGAATCGCATTTGCAGAACTGCCGTCAATATTATACCTGGGGGTGTTCGGTCCGAAGCTATTGACGCTGTTACCGAAGTAACGCCTCTCCACTGTTGTGATGCCGAGAGGATAATCCGTATGGGTATTGGCATATTTGGTGCTTAGATCAAATCTAAGCCATTTGGTAGCCTGGGCGGAAAAGTTGGCCAGTAAATCATATCTCATGTACTTGTCATAGCCGACTGAGTAAAAGCCATTCTGGTCATATGACCCCAAAGACACATAATATTGGATCTTATCGGTGCCTCCACTTACACCGACATTGTGTCGCTGATCAAATTTATAGTCTTTGTACAAAATATGAGGCCAGTCATAGCTTGCATTTCCTACGCGCCGTCCGGCAAACACCGAATTAGGGGGATTGGCCGGATCGTATTCAGTTTTGTAGGTTCCGGCGAGCCACCCTTTCATCCGTTCCACCTGTTCAGCAGGGAAAGTAGGAGCGCTTCCTGAATTGATAGCTGCCTGGTTATAAGCTGTTGCAAAAACAACTGAATTTTCCATGTGTGGTATTCCAATGGAAGTACCCAGGATCAGGTTGTTGTTATACTGGATTCTGACGCCTTCGTTTTTCTTTCCCTTTTTGGTTGTAATCAGAATTACCCCGAAAGGAGCGCGTGAGCCGTAAATTGCAGAGGCTGATGCATCTTTCAGAACCGACACGGATTCGATGTTCCCAGGATCTAAATTGTTGACGTTCATCTCTACTCCGTCGACTAAAATAAGCGGTGATGCACCGCCATTAATCGATCCCATTCCCCTGATGTTAAAATTGAGTTTTGCCCCGGGTTCTCCACCATATTTTCCCAAATCAATATTCAGGTTGGGCGAAATGCCTCTCAAAACCTCGCCGACATTTGGCAGCGGTTTGTTTTCAAGGGCTTCACCTGAGATTGAAGCTACAGAGCCGGTTAGATTCGCTTTTTTCTGAGTGCCATAGCCAACCACTACGACTTCTTCCATCCCAACGGGCAGTTCCTCAAGAACTACATTTACTGAACGAATTCCATTAATGTCAATTTCCTGCATTTTCATTCCTACAAAGGAAAACACCATGATTTTTGTATCTGCAGGTACCGATAACCGGAACTGTCCGTTATTATCCGTAATGGTTCCGACTGTGGTACCTTTAGCAACCACAGAAACTCCGGGTATTAAATTCCCTTTTGCATCCTTAACAGTACCTGAGATTTCCTTTTTTTGAGTCTGCTGTGATGGAACAACGTCTGAAACGTCCGCCTTTTCTTTCAGAATGATCTGACGGTCGCGTACCTCGAAATCGGTATTGCTTTGTTCACAAACTGATTTGAGCACATCTTCAAAATTGGCTTCATCGAAATCAACGCTAATCTTTTTTGTATCCTTGACAATGTTGTCCTTGTACAAAAAGACGTAGTCGGTTTTCTGTTCAATGTTTTTCAACACATCAACCATCTTTGCCTTGTTCAGATGAATTGAAAGTGTCACCTGGGTAAATCCGTTGCCATAAGAGGCAATGACCAGTAAGGTCAGCAATACGGTTAGTTTCATCTTTCTAAACTTAAATCGCATCTCATCCCCCAATGGGAATAAGATTTTCCGTTTTTTTTTCATAATTTTGAAACGTTAAATCAAACACTAATAAAAATTTAACACACTCAAAACCGGGAGTACTGGAACACTCTCCGGTTTTTTTATTTTAGAATTTCATAAAGCCCCTCCTTCTTTTTTATGATATTAAGAGATGCAGCATGAGCAATACGCTCGCAAATCTCATCTTTATCCTCTTTCAATTCCAATTTTCCTGAAATTCTGAGTCCTCCCAGCAATGGGTCACTGAACTGAAAATGCACGTTATAGAAGCGTTCAAGTTTCTTCAAAATTCTGTTTAGATCAGTACTTTCAAATTTCAGTATTCCTTTTGTCCACAAGATATAATCATTGGTATCCACCGTCTTGATATCCGTTATTCGCGTAGTTCTGTCAAAAGAGGCGAGCTGACTTGGAACCAGTTCAGTATCTTTATCAAACAATCCGGCATCGTTCTTTTGCATGCACACTTTCCCTGCAACCAAAGCTGTTTCAATGACATTATCGGTGGGATAAGCCGAGATATTAAAACGGGTACCCAACACTTTTACCCGAAGATCGCTTAACTGAACGACGAAAGGATGGTTTGGATCGTGTTTTACATCAAAAAAAGCCTCCCCGACAAGAAGCACTTCCCGGGTTTTTCCATTGAAATTTTCGGGATAAACCAAACGGCTGCCGGCATTAAGAATGACTCTTGTCCCATCGGAAAGCGATACTTCGGATGATTTGCCATAAGGGATGATCAACTGGTTCATCGCCGCAACTGTTTCAGGTTTTGACCTGTCTGGGCTGATGGTATCGTTGTTAACTACCAAAGTTCCATTGGACTGGTATTTAAGAATTGATTTTTGTTCCTTCAGCACGATATCTTCACCATTGGATCGGATCAGTTTAGCAGAATTTCCGGGTACCTGCTCAGCAAATTTCTGAACATCAAATCGTAGATTGGACTGGTTTTGTTTATAAAAAAGCATTGCCCCAATCGAGAAAAACAATATAGCCACCGCTGCATATCTCATAAAACCAGTAATCAATCGCCTGGTTTTCCCACTTTGCTGTTTTTCTTCTATCTGTTTTAATACCCTTGAAAACAAGAGGATTTTTTCTTTTTCGGTTAGCTTTTTATTATTAGTACGGAATTTTAACAATATTTTTCGGGCAAGCAGCACATTTCTTCTTTCCTCAGGATGATCAATCCTGAACTGATTCCACCAGTCATCTAATTCTGAATCAGGTTCGAATACCCAGAGAATAAAATTTTTATCGTCAATGTATTTGCTTATCTGTTCCATGTTTATTAGCTATTCTACCCCTAAAGGGAAGTTAACTTCAAAACATGGACAGATTTTTTAACTTTTTTTTAACTTTTTTTTAATAAATTGGTATAGGGAATTTTAATCGAATCATTATCAATAATTTCGCGAACTGTTTTCAATGCGCGATAAACTTGTTTTCGCACAGACTCGACCGTAATTTCCAGAATAATGGCAATTTCATCGTATTCGAGCGATTCATTGAAACGAAGATAGATCGCTTCTTTTTGTTTGGCAGGGAGCTGGTTGATGGCATACAATACCTTACTGTTGATCTCCACATCCTTTTCCATCTCAATAATCTGAAATTCTATATTATATTCTGGTTCGAAATGGACAGTTTCTATAAATTCATGACTAATCTTTCTTCCGGCCTCCAATTTTTTAATCAGATTTCGTTTAAGTACCAGCAACAGATAATACTTCAGATTTTCGGGTGCAACATTAATCCTGTCATGCTTTAAATAAAATTCGATAAAGATCTCCTGTAAGGCATCCTTTATTACTTCCTCATCTTTACAAAACTTTGTACCATAATGGTAAAGTGAATCGATATGAAGGTTGTACAAAACAGCAAAGGCCTCTTTGTCCCCTGATTTAAAACGATCCCAGATATCCGGCAAACACCTATTGTCGATCTCTTTTCCCATCAGTCAAGTTAGATAAAATACAATTGGTTAGTTTTCTTCTACACACACTTGCACTAATTGTAGCAATAATACAAAAAAATAAAGGATCAGGAGAATATTATATTGAAATATTGCACCTGAAATTACATAATTTTTTAAAGGATTATACTAACCCCTGTTTTTAAGGTGTTTCCATCGTCGGCAAAATAGACGACTTCATCGGAATTATCAACCGTTCTATAGATGTTATCTGGAATTATCCTTTTTCGTATGGTAAGTCACTTAATGACAATTTCCTATTTAATTTACATTATATAAAATATTATATCTTCCACTTTTAATTCTGATCAATGGAAGTTCTTCTCCATTAATCTCTCTCCTTTTTCCGTTTAACCGATATTTTTTTGTACTGGCCGGAAGCGGTATTTCAGCCTCCACTCCAACCGGAATTTCAGCTTTCATGACGAGCTTGTCCTTTTTCAATTCCCAGTCCACCACCAATGAACCGTATGGAGTCTCTTTGGTTGTTTTAGCCCAGGTAATTCCATGGGGTATCTGTGGATGAATCACCACCTTCCGGTAAGCAGGAACACCATCCGCCTCCCGAATTCCTCCCAATGCCTGATAAAACCATGCACCTATACCATTATAACAATTATGGATCCGGCTGCGCTGACCGTTCCAGTGTTCCCAGGTGGTGGTAGCCCCGTTGTCAATCATGTTTAAATACCCCGGATATCCCTTCTTTTTTAACATGGAATACATCAGATCGACGGCTTGATTTTTAATAGCCCATTCCGTAAAGACGGGAATTCCAACCAAGCCACAGGCAAAATGCCCCCCCCTTTTATCTTCAATTTCACCGATAAGAGTTTTTGTAACATCGTTGATTAAATCACCCGGTACGATCCCTGCCAGCATGGGATAGGAGAGATCTATCTGTGTTCCCGTTCCATAGGATGGTTTTGAGGAATGAAAGAATGTCTGATGAATCAATTTCCTCAACTGCTCTCTTTTATTTGCATACAGCCCCGAATCATCCTCTTTCCCCAATACCCTGGCAATTTTCTGCATGCAATCATAACACACGCTGATAAAACAATTATTTACCAGGGAAACAGATGTCTGATCAGTCTGATCAATACCTGTCGGACAGGCCCAATCCCCAAGAAACCAATTCCTGTATTCTTTGTTGGGCCAGGGCTTCAGCAAACCCTCGGTAGAATAACTTGCAACATATCCCAGCCATTTTTGCATGACAGGATAGTACTTCCGAAGAACCGCGGTATCTCCGTAATGAAGATAAGTTTTCCAGGAAGCAGTAATAATAAATCCGCACCAATAGGGCCCTCCGCCGGCATTCCAGGGATTGGGGGCTGTATGAGGCATGTCTCCATCCTCCCGGATACAATCGCTCCAGTTTTGCAGCCAATTAGTATATAAAGGCGAGAGATTGAACATTGTCTGTGCTGTTTCGGTGGAGGCATTTCCATCACCCCCATACCCCAAACGTTCTATTTGCGGACAATCCACAATATAACCTCCAAGACTAAGGCATCGCAAGGTGTAGAAAATCATATCATGGATCTTGTTTAACTCAGGATCAGAACACTTAAATCCCGAGGCTAACTCGTATCCGGTATGGATCAGATAAGCCCGAATCGAATCTCTGGAAGGAGGGGTTTCCAGATTTGAAATCTTCAGGTAACGAAAACCATGATAATTAAATTTATTCCGAAATACTTCCTTCCCTTCTCCTGAAGCGACATAACGATCGATCTGGTTTTGACTGATAAATTTTCCCTTGTCATCCAAAGCATCGCAATAATCCAGAATAATTTCCTGTGATTTTTTCAGTTTCGGGAAACGAATCTCCACCCAGCCTGTCAGATCTTTTCCCATATCCACCAAAAATACATTCCCTTGCAGGTTTGTGATAGAAACAGGGACAATAGTCTCTGCAATCTTATTCGATTCCGCCATTTGAGGGCTAACCTCATGATCAGGTACAACCACCACTTTTACAGGCCTCCATGGCCTTCCTATAATATTTTCTGCCGATAAATCATTTGCAGCCATTTCCCCGTCTATCTTCTCCCCACCATAATGGTACGGACGCCACTTATCAATACGGGTATAACTGCTTAGTCTTCCTTCCCAGGATGAATTGGTTGCAAGAATGATTTCCCTCCCTTTCCCTGACAAACGTTCCAGCTGCGCTTTTACCAACGGTCCTTCCTCAACAACACCGGGCAACTTGCTGCTGTACCATCCGCTTCCCAACCAAAGCATCAGATCATTATTCCCCTTTTTTATCAATGAGGTAAGATCGTAAGTGATAGACAAGGAACGTTTGTTAAACTGTGAAACAGCTGGTGTAAGCACTCCATCACCTACTTTCTTTCCGTTCAGATATACCTCATGGTAACCCAAGGAATTTACATGAAGAAACACTTTTTTACCGGGATCATTCAACACAAATGATTTCTTCAATTGTGGACAATTGCCAAACGGATCGTCCGACTGGAAACCAATATAGGAAGCATGCCAATCTTCTTTACCCAGCAACCCGATGGAAAACTCCGAAACGGGGCTCCAGGAGGAGACATTCCCAAAATTATCCTGTATCCTGATCTTCCAATAGGCAACCTCTCCCGAATTCAATCTCTTTCCCTGGTAAGGAACCCAAAGGCTCGAAGACGATTCAAGCATCCCGCTATCCCAAAGATCGGCCTTATCACAGTCCAGCAACAAGGGATCGCTGGCAACCATCACCTGAAATGACTTTTGCCCGGTTCCGTTTTTTTTACTGTTAATCTTCCAGCTAAAACGAGGCTGAAGCGTATTGATTCCAGGAGGATTGGAAAGATTCTCACATTTCAGGTCATAAACAGTCAAAGTCTGCCCCCCAGTTTCTGCCCCAAGATGCCAGGCAATAAACAAAAATGGGATAATCAGATATATCTTATAATTTTTCATAGCACTTGTTAAACCGGCACTAATTTAATGATAATTGACAATGGACAATTGTCCATTATCCATTGTCAATTATCAATTATCCATTAATTGTATATTAATCGTTAACTTTGAGGTATAAAACAATGGCTATTATGAATGTGATAGAATTAAAATCAGACTTGCACAGCTTGATTGACAAGGTCAATGACATAACTATATTAAATGCAATAAAAGATATTTTGAACGCCCAGGTAAAAGAAAAGGATTTCTGGGAAGAGCTGCCGTTAAATATCCAGGAATCAGTAAAAAGAGGGATGGAACAAGCTCGGAGTGGAAATACAAAGGCACACTCGGAAGTAATGAAAAGCTATAAAAAATGGCTTTAAAAGCAAGGTGGACGCCTGAGGCAGAAGAGACTTTTAGTGCCGTAATAAAATATTTAGAAAATAAATGGACCGAAAATGAGGTACATAGTTTTATCAAAAAATCCCAAAAAGTTATAGGCCAAATCGAAAGACAACCATACCAATTCAAGTCTACCGGTTTTAATGAAATAAGAATAGCTTTTATAACAAAGCACAATAGTCTGTTTTATCGTGTAAATGAACAAGATGGGATTATAGAACTTTATACATTCTGGGACAACAGAAAAGACCCGCAGGAACGTCCCTATTAATCTGTAAAAGAAACTACTATAAAGAGTACAGTTGTATGCTATTCCCCTCGAATCTATTTGTAAATTCTTGAGACAATGGACAATTGATAATTGTCCATTATCAATTATCAATTATCCATTGCATCTCTCATCAAACTGGCGAAATCACATATTCCCCCCCATTCCCCTGAAAATAGATGGTATTTTTGCCTTCTTTGACCTCAGCATTAATTTTGGTTTTGCCATCCTTGCTGGTAATATTCCATTTGTGAGCTTTCATCCCGGTCAAAACAATCTCATATTTCCCTTTTGCAGGAATTTTAAAGGTAAAGCCTGCATCGATCAAATCGGTACCCTTATTCATGCTAATTACCCGATTAGCGAGCAGAACTACATAACTTACCGGTGTTTCATAGTAAGTAACCGGCAATGGCTTTGTATCGCCCGCTGCCATTTGGAAAACTGTCAGAAAACGATCCTCTCCGTTTGCAGTTTTGGGTGAAATCAAAATACGGTGTCCATTTGCTTCCGGAAAATTTTTCTCCCAAAACTTACTGGGGATATCGTACTTGAATCCAAATGAACTACGGGCTTCTGATCCGCTCAGAATCCCGGCATTACAATCAGCCAAAGAGGGCAACAACATTTCAACATACGTTTTACCGACCAACCCTTTACATTCATTTTTTATAATAATCCCATTGCCGGCGATCTCAGGCATCGTGTGGGTATTTAGCTGCCAGTATTTTTTAAATTCAGGATCAGCTGCAGTCATGTTGTCGTTTAAAATGATGGCTGCAGGAATATCCTCCCGATCCAGGTTGAGAAAGCAGAAATCCCGCGTGTAAGATTTTATCTTGGACGAGTAAGCTCCGGTCAGATCAACTGCGAAATAGCTGAAAGAGGGGTGCATTTTTGAAGGGCCAAAATCTGCAGACACAACCTTCCCATTATTGAACCAGGGATCTGTCTGCGCCACTTCCGGTGACTCAGGACTGCGTTGATTGAATTTTGTACCGCCGTCATTCGATTCTGTACTCCCGAATTTTTCCTGCGGATCCCTCACCAGCATCATGCTGTGTGAGATTGAACGTTTATTAAAATTAAAATCATACGGAGTACCATAAAAACCATATAACCCAATATCACCCACCTGGTATCCGCGATAATAAATCTGAATCGCTCCCGCATCACTGTGCTGGTGATTGCCAAAATGATAACCTCCTCCTTTAATTTCAGCGACCACGTCATTGCTGTTTACTCCCATGTGCCAGCCAGTGCGGGCAATCATCGATCCGAGGATCGGCCCAAAATCTTTGGTTAAGGGTAATGATTCGAAACTCGGCTGGGCTTTCAGGCCGGGATCATTGAAAAGAAGGAACGTTACAGGATCAGTAGTCCCGCCTTGGCGCTCAAATTCAGCCTTTATGAGCGGGTCGTTGGCATAGGTATAAAACATGAACATCGTCTGAGGCCGGCTCCAGTAATAATTTTCAGTAATAGGACCGTCCACTCCGTCACCATCCTTGAGCATTTCTCCATCGGGAAGACGCATGTACAAGAAATACCGGCCAACGTTTTTGATATTATCGTCAAAAACCGGCTTACCCGTCATTCTGTAATATAACCAGGCGTCATACAATTCCCAGATCATCCGGTAGGAAGCATAGTTGAGGCCCTGATTATGCCTTGGTGATTGGTATTGCCATTTTCGCATCGGCACCAGCTCTTCTAAAATACGATAGGCACAATATTGATAAGGCAATGGGGTTTCATTATAGACGGCAATGCTCATGGATAACAGATCGCGGTTGATCTGCGCTTCGTTTCCATGTCCGATAACAATGCTCTGTTTAAAAGGCGGCCAGCCCACCTCCATACTTTCCGCTAACCGAATAAGATTATCACAAAGAATTTTCTTTTCATCCGGGGTTAAGAGATCATAACACCAGTCATAGACTTCTGAAGCAGTATTGATGGAACGTCCAATCTCGCGGGTAATATCCAGCAGATTGCCGAATTCCACGAGCGACAGATAATTAGTTATCAGTTCAATGGCTTCCTTCCCAATCTTTTTGTCGCCGGTCATCAGGTAATAAAATGCCTTCGTTCCGGCAGCCTGTTCCAGTTTGCCATTATACGACATCTCTTTCTCTCGATTGAATTCAAAATTAAAGGGAGTAAGAGCAGATTTTTTTACTTCCTTCCATTTAGGTAAATTCTCACCAACCTCCAGGCGCGCTTTAACTATCGGTAAAGATTGACTATTTACGCCTAACCGCGGATGGGTAGCGGGGGGAACAATTTTAGGCTGATAATTAATGGCCACCTCGGGTACTTTTGGAGCCATATAGCTTAAAAGCTCAATATATTCAAGCCGTACTCCCTGTGGTAACCATATTTTCAATTTCTGATCGCCCCCTTTAAAATCAAATATCCCGGATTCCTGTTTGGGCGCCACCCAGGGGACGCTGACCACCCGTTTAGTGGGACGACGATCATCAATTTGAATTTTAATGTACAGCGATTCAAATTTGCTGGTGGCTTTCTTCATTTGTAGGGCACCGGCAGAGTCGGTGATAGCAAAAGTGGTCATCACATAACGCCCGGCCGGCAAATTCAGATCGAAAACCAGATCAGCGTCAGCGCGTTCTCCCTCAAGCGCAGCAGCTACGCCAGGCTTTAAGGTCATGCCTTTTTTGCTGATTAACCTGGAATCGTTTACTATCTCAACTGCTTCGGAATTGATAATTGCTGCTTCAGCGCCCAGCCTCAGAACCTGCCGTTTAGCGGATGAATATTGCGTACCCGGCTCCTTTGAAGAGATTGATTCATTTTTATCACAAACAAAAGAGTAAACAATTGCAACAAAAATAATTAACGGAAAAAAGAAATAATTCTTCATGCAAAATCAATTAGAAGTTAGGACAAACAATCTTCTTTCTACATGCCAATACATTATCTTCAAGGTACCTCCTGAAGAAGTTTAGCGATGATAGTTTCTGAGTCATAAAAGTAATTTTTATTTGTATCAAATTCTAAAACAATTTTATTTTCACAATTATCACAAAAACATTTCATTGCAACAAGCCTAAAATTTTCTGGTCAGCTTCAATTAAAGTGAGTTCGGGGTAAGCTTTGTGAAAAATATCCGGGTTGAAAATAACAGCGCATTGTTTCTCCTTCATGCCATACTTATTTTTCCCTTTTCCCTGACTTTACCCCCGGAGTTAAGTCGGCTTTGCTTGCCCCTTATTTGACCCGTATTTGACCCGTATCTGGTTCGGCGTTTATACGTAGTTTATTCGTACATTATTCGTAGATCGTTCGTATAGGAACGAATAATCAGCGAATAAACTACGAATAATCTACGAATAAATACTGGCCATGGGATAAGGGAAATACGGTTCAGAACCGGATCTGAAGCAGAATTTCTAAAGACAGCTGAGAAGGGAGATCTTGCTTGGGCGCTTTGAGTGGACTTATCCGGTGATGACCAAACAGTAAGAAGAATGATTTTGATAATCCGAACATTTATATCATTGATTCGCAATAACTTGTTGTGATATTTTACCTTTGGCTTCGGTCAGCGGACTCATTAGTATTCTCAATATAAGCGATCTGTAACCCTGTTTCATGTAGCTAAAAAAAGTGTATTTTTGATTATCATTACAATTAATCAACAAATTAAATGAAAAACTATATTCTTCTCCTTTTCATCGGCTTATCAATTTTCCAGATCTTTCCTTCTTCCGCTTCGGATAAAAAAGATAAAGGCCGGCATACAGTTGAATTAAAAATTCTGAGTTACAATGTCCGCAACTGCAAAGGCCTCGATAATACAACCGATTTTCAGAGAACAGCCGATGTGATCAAACGTAGTAAAGCCGACTGCGTTGCTCTTCAGGAACTCGACAGCGCCACATTGCGGCTCAACAAAGCAGTGACATTGAATGAATTAGCCGCCAAAACCGGAATGTTCGCAACCTACCGGGGATCAATCAATTTTCAGGGAGGAAAATATGGAATTGGAATTCTTACCCGGAAAAAACCATTAAGCACAGAAGCGATACCATTGCCGGGGAAAGAAGAACAACGAAGCCTGCTGATTGTCGAAATGAAAGATTATGTGTTTTGTTGCACCCATCTTTCATTAACCCCTGCGGACCGCGTCACCTCCGTCCGGATGATAGCTGATAAACTTCAGAAATACACGAAACCCGTATTCCTGGCCGGCGATCTGAATTCCAGCATCAATTCAACGGAAATCAGCAATCTGCAACATGATTTCACCATTTTAAGCGACCCTTCAATGCCGACTTTCCCTGCAAATCGTCCGAACATATGCATTGACTATATTCTGATAAAGAAAAATCCTGGTCAAACCAGTAAAGTTAAAGCTTATGAAGTTGTGAATGAACCGGTCGCTTCTGACCACAGGCCCATCCGGGTAAAAGTGATGATTGAAGAGAATCGGTAGATAAAAATTGACTGCTTCTTTTACAGGCCGCCGCAGTAACAATCAGCAATCTTTAATTTTACAAAGGGAATATTACCGAAAAAGTGCTGTCTGATATCCGAAAGTCAAGGTGATTCTTGCAATCCAAAGACGTACCAATAAATGAAGAGAGCAGCCAAAATGACTGCTCCCATATTATTTATTTGTGCATTAATCTTGTCACTGACAAGTTGGTCTCTTCCAGAGCCGGTTCCCTTTCTCGATTAACGGATGGATATTGCAAAATTCTTTTGGAAGACACCAACTATTTTTCAGCACTTTACCAATGATTTCATTTCTTTATAAAACGGTACACCTTCACTGAATGGGGAAGCAGGTCAATATAAGTTTGTGTATCTTTTAATACTAAATCTTTATGTTCCCACAAATCTCTAATCCGATAATTTTCAAGTTTATTGGAAGTTGCTCCGCCTAAAAGTGCAAAGTCCACCAAGACCGATTTTTTCTCATCGCTTTTGTTTAAAAGACAGACAGCTTTTTCATCATTGGAAAGCATTTTAACCCAGATCTGATAATCACCATTATCTCTGTAGCAGGTCGCTTGTTTACCCAGTGCATCCTGATCCAGTTCAATTATTTCTTTATTGAGAAGGATTGCTTTAGTATCAGGAGTCATGTTCTGAAGATCATTTCCTGCCATCAAAGGGGCAGCCAGCATGCACCAGAGAGAAAAATGAGTTTTGTACTCTTCTGTGGTCATTTTCCCGTTTCCAATCTCCAGCATATCAGGATCATTCCAGCGGCCGGGGCCTGCGTAATTGTACAAATCTTTTTGCCGTTCGAAGATGTTGATCATACTGTCCCATGAATCACGAATATCACCAGTAGTACGCCACAAATGACCCACAGCGCCGGCCCATTCCCACGGTTTGGTGCTTCCCCATTCACAAAGGCTGAATACGATAGGCCTGCCTGCAGCGTAAAGTCCATCGCGCATGGTTATGTATGTAGCTTTAGTATCCTGTGTGGTGGTGTTGCACCAGTCGTATTTTAAATAATCAACGCCCCAGTGTGCATACATAAGTGCGTCCTGAAATTCATGACCTCGTCCGCCTGGACGTCCGGCACAGGTTTTGGAACCGCCACAGGAATAAATGCCAAACTTCAGTCCCTTCCCGTGAATATAGTCGGCCAGGTACTTAATTCCGTGCGGGAACTTTTCTTTATCAGCGACAATATCTCCCTTCTCATCGCGCGATACCTGCCAGCAATCGTCAATTACAACATATTCATAACCAGCGTCCTTCATTCCGCTGCTTGCCATCGCATCGGCCATTCCCATAATAAGATCTTCACTTACATTACAGCCAAACTTGTTCCAGCTGTTCCAACCCATAGGTGGCGTCTTAGCCAGCTGCTCAAACTTCTGCGCCGAAGTGCTTAAACACGTTATGGCAACTGCCATAAATAAAAAAATTCTTTTCATGATTTTAAGATTTCAGTTTTGATGCGTTTTAATGATTACACGTTTCTTAACGAATTACACTTTAATAAAGTCTTTATCCTTTGAAAAATGGCATTCCTATTTATAAAGACGATCAGCATACTGATCTCAAAGACAATAAAATGCATGATCATTCTCCTCCTTAAATTGTCCCGATAGATTATCGTCCTCCTTTAATCTATCCTCCATAATTACAAATGTCCTTTTATCCGTGAAATTAGATTTGGTCTAATATTCAACGCTTCGAAATTAAAAACAAATTAATTATTATTACCAGGTAAGCCAGGATTTGTTTATATTTTAGATGTAATACCTTGATAATTAATTTCTTTAATTTTACGCTTCAATAATGTCAAAAGGGAAAGCAGTCATCCAAATATTTAAGGATGAGACCGTATTTAAGTAATGAGAATAGATTGATGTCGTATTTGTGAATTAATAGGAATCCGGGGAAAAGGGAACAAAACGAAAAATGCCATCCAAACTCCAAGCCACAAAGTTCCACCAAATGCTTGAATTTGATTCTATTTGGCGGACTTTAATGCTTTAGGGATTTGGCGGCAGAAAACGAATTGTTAAAATTTAACTTTCTTATAAAATATTCTCTTGGCTATCTCTGCCGAAATAATGTACACGACAACAATCAGCAATAACAGCAGGCAGGTGGTAAGGTTAAGCGGGCTAAATCCAAACAGACTCCCAAGAGGCGTGAAAGGGAAAATTAAAGTAACGGCTCCAACCGTCAATGTTGCGATCAACAAATATTTCCCCGGCTTGCTCCTGAAGAAAGGCTTTCTGCTGCGAATTACCAATACTATCATCGCGGCTGAGATCACAGACTCAATGAACCACCCTGTTCTGAACTGACCCTCAGTGGCATGAAGGATGAGTAACAGAAGGCCAAAAGTTAAGTAATCAAATACGGAACTCACCAGACCGAAAGTAATCATAAACATGCGAATAGCCTTAATATCCCAACGCCTGGGGTGATCAACCATTTCATCATCTACATTGTCGGTGGCAATGGTCATTTCAGGGAAATCGGTCAAAAGGTTTGTGAGAAGAATCTGCTTGGGCAGCAAAGGTAGAAATGGAATAAAAAGCGATACGCCGGCCATGCTGAACATATTTCCAAAATTAGCGCTGGTAGCCATAAACACGTACTTCAGCGTATTGGCGAAGGTTGTCCGTCCTTCTTTCACACCCTCAACCAGAACCCCCAGGTCCTTTTCGAGCAAGACAATATCGGCAGCATCCTTTGCAACATCAGCAGCTGTATCCACCGAAATTCCAACATCGGCAGCATGAAGGGCAGAGGCATCATTGATTCCATCGCCCATATAGCCCACCACATTCCCGGCCTTTCGAAAGGCAATGATAATTCTTTCTTTCTGATTGGGCTCTATCTCGACAAAAACATCCACCGCTCCTACACTTCTTAGAAGCGCACCATCACTCATCTTGCGAAGTTCCGGTCCGCTGACAATCCTATTATTGGTTAGTCCCATCTTTTTACTTATGCTGGCAGCAACAAGATGGTTATCTCCTGTAATAATTTTAAGTGAAACGCCTAATTTCTTGAGGCTGTCAATGGTTTCTGCGATATTTGCCTTTGGCGGATCAAAAAGAGTAAGGAATCCCAAAAATGTCAGATCCTTCTCATCGCTTATGTTGATAAGCGATTCCGTTTGCATTTTTTTGTAAGCAATCCCGATCGTCCGAAAGCCCTGATCGCTGAAATCTTCAAAGTGTTTCTGAATCTGGTCCTGCTGGGAGGCGATATCAACAATAGTTCCTTCTTTGGTTTCAACGGTTGAACACACTTCGAGAATATTGAACAGCGCACCTTTGGTAATCATAAAATGTCCTTCGTTATTAGTAACCGCTACACTCAAACGTTTTCGGATAAAATCATAGGGAATTTCGTCCTGTTTTTTATATTTCGACAGGTCAATCTTGCGATAGTGAAGGATGGCTTCATCGATAGGGTTTGTAAATCCTGTTTCATAAAAAGCATTGAGATAAGCATACAGAAATACTTTTTCGCTTGCATTCCCTTCTACGTCGAAGGCAGATTCTACCTGGACAGTTCCTTCAGTGAGTGTGCCGGTTTTATCGGAGCATATTACATTCATACTCCCGAAGTTCTCGATTGACGCAAGCCGCTTCACGATCACTTTCTTTTGAGCCATGTTCTTTGCGCCATGGGCAAGATTGATGCCGATGATTGCGGGCAATAATTGCGGAGTTAACCCAACTGCAAGCGCCAGTGAAAAAAGAAAGGCTTCCAGAACGGGCCGGTGCAGATAAACGTTAATGGCGAATATTATAACCACTAATACAAGAGTGACTTCTCCTAAAAAGTACCCGAACCTTCGTATGCCACGTTCAAATTCTGTTTCAGGTTCTTTGAGCTTCAGACGTTCCGACACCTTACCAAACTCAGTGTCTTTACCTGTGAGTATAACCAGCGTTTTGGCAGTACCGCTCACGATATGAGTTCCCATCCAGACTGAGTTGTTTCGTTGAGAGAGAGCAGTGTCAGCGGGTAATACCGAAACATTTTTTTCGGCAGGGAAGGTTTCTCCCGTAAGCATGGCCTCATCAACGAAAAGGTCTTTGGACTCTATAATCAGGCAGTCTCCGGGAACAATATCCCCGGCATTCAGGATCACTACATCACCGGGTACAGTATCCTCTAAAGGAACTTCCTGCTCATTTCCATCACGAATAACCGCAACCTTAACCTGCACGATAGCCAGCAATTTTTCAACTGCGTTGGAGGCACCATATTCCTGCCAAAAGCCAAGTAATCCGCTTACGATGACAATGGTTAGAATGATTGATGCATCAACCAGGTTGTGCAAAAAAAGCGACAATCCTGTTGCTAATAAAAGAATGAGAATGATCGGACTTTTAAACTGCCCAATCAGGAGAGTAAAAGCATCAGATCGTTTTTTAGGTTTCAGACGGTTGGCACCATATTCTGATATCCTTATTTTAGCTTCAGAGCTTGTAAGGCCGTTGACAGTTGTTTTAAGATTCTTAAGTGTTTCATCCGTGGATTTGCTCCAGAAAGACAGAAGGGTTGGGTCCATAATCTGTAACTATTAACCGTAGTCTGATTTTTATTGCGGTATCTAATTGATAAATAACATTTCTGTCATGATAAATGTTTGTTAATCATTTTGAAAGCGTTCCCAGACCTGACAGGTTTTGAAAACCTGTCAGGTCTTTAGAATGATAGTGATATCTCTTGAAGAATTTAACAATTTCTTAACATTTATATTTAATTGATATTCTGTCTTTTACATAAACTTTTAGCCTATATACAGCCTTTCTAAGCGTACCTGTAAAAGCACTTTTTGAGTACTTTTATAAAGTCCTCAAAGAATAATGACCAGATGGAAGAGCAAAATATCATTGAAGAACTTACTGAAGAGAAGGTCGGAGAATTAACCGAAACGCAAGTTGCTAAAATTATTAATTGCATCGAAAGAGAACCCGACAAAGAAAAACGTCTGCGGTATCTGAAAATGATAGATGCGGTTTTTGAAGTCCGCTCCATTTCTGCCAAAAACAGGAACCTGAAAGCAGATTTGGCCTTCTTCGACTTTAAATTTTTCCCAATTGAAAAATCCAGCTATATAAGAGGAATCAGGAAGAAAGGAAAAAGAATATAAAAGCGGGGGCCTGCATTGAATTTGTTTTTGATTTATTGGTTTTTTAATTGAATTAAAAGAACAATTATCAATACCATACGTCCGGTTGTACCGTACCAATTGTTCCGGGATTATTCTTCCATAATACGGTAACGATGGTGCGGTACTTTTTTGGGAAAAGGTCTTTCATCTGGGATAATTACCTGTCATGAAACAAAGATTTTCAAAGGAGCAAGTTGGTCTGATCAGCAGAAAAGTCATTTGACTTTCAGTTTTGGATTTCAATCCTGATTTTTGGATAGGCTGCCTACGAAGCGTGTTCAAATGCAGCAATGCGAGTATTCAATCTTTCTTTTTCACAGAATTATCGACCACTTAATTGTTCTTGTTTTTTATTTTTGTAAGTGTTCTTCAAAAAGAAGACCAATAAGCTTTATGTGCTGTAATTTAAATCCTGACGATACAGAAAAAGTGAGGAGACTCACTGAAATAAGGCAAAGAAACAACGATTTCAGCTGGATGCTTTGCGAGTATCTGAACAATAATCCCTGTTCGATCACAAAAGAGTGGATGAAAAGCATCAACAGCGATGGGATTCTTTCGGAAGAAACCGCTTACTTCGCGCTGTTGACAGGTTTGTGTGGTCTTGACACCGATAATAATAGCCGCGACAGGCAACTGGCTAATGACTATTTTCGCCCGGCTGTCAAAAAGCTGAATTCAAAATTTTACGCGGGGAATCCCTACTACCGGGATATCTCGATTCGGGAAGAAAAATCGGGGGATTGGGAATTAACCCATGAAAAATACAACCCATACGAAGCTTTTATTTACAACGACATCATGATGAAGCCGGATTTCAGGGAAATTCCGTGTATCGGCTTTTTTAGTGAAAATTTTCAGTTCCCGGCAGTGATGGAGGATGGTCATGAGTGGATGGCCATCAAGCCCAACGAGATCGAAACCATGCAGCCTGTAATTGATGCTATTGAAGGCAGGATCGTCACATTCGGACTCGGGCTTGGATATTTTACTTACATGGCATCGCTCAAAAAGAAGGTTGAAAGCGTTACAGTCGTCGAGCGCGACAACGAAGTCATTCAACTTTTTGATGATCATATACTTCCGCAGTTTCAGCACAAAGAAAAGGTAAAGGTCATTTCTGCTGATGCTTTTGAATATGCCGAAAAACAGATGCCTGACAAAAATTTCAATTACGCTTTTGTTGATTTATGGCACGATGTATCCGATGGCCTTGATATGTATCTGAAAATGAAAAAAATAGAACCTCTCAGCGGCCAGACAAAATTCTTATATTGGATTGAAGATTCGTTGCTTTCCGCAATTCGCTGGCAGATTTTTGACCGGGTAATTGAGAACGCACATTCCTATACTGAGGTTATAAACCATTTAAGCAACCCGTTCCTGAAAAAACTTGCCGCAACCATAAACTAAATTGAATTCTCTTGAATGCATTGGAGACCCCAAACTATCTAAAGAATAGATCCTATGCCCGCTAAAAGAGTGAAAATCAAAGTAGAAACAGACAGGTTTCTAAGCTCTTTATTCAATACAACCGGTTGATCATTCAGAAAAACAGATCTTACATTTTTGATAAAAAGCGGAGTGGTTGCCAAAAACAAGAACTGATAGAAGCTCCTGAAATTAATTATTGTATAACCCATTGTAAAAAGAAAAGCGCAAACAATTAAAACAAGGTAATAGATACGGGCAATTCGATGCCCCATAAAAACAACCAGCGTGATTTTCCCTGATCCCTTATCATTCTCACAATCCCGCATATTATTAATATTCAGGACACCCACACTGAAAAAACCGATTGCAGCAGCAGGCAAAAGAACACTCCATTCAAGCAGATGGGTTTGTAAATAATAGGTTCCCATGACTCCGACCAATCCAAAAAACAAAAACACGAAGAGATCACCAAAACCTATATAACCGTAAGGACGTTTACCGATCGTATATTTTATAGCTGCAACGATCGCCGCAAAGCCGAGAATAAAGAATGCCAGTATGCCAATTCCATTATCACCTCTGAAACTTGAGAAAATCAAGGCAGAACCGGTAGCCAGGGTAAGAATTGCTGTCAGTGCAATAGCTACTATCATTTTCTTTGGCGAAATTTCACCCGATTGTACCATTCTTTTAGGACCGATCCGATTGGGAGTATCCGTTCCTTTAATATAATCGCCGTAATCATTGGCCAGGTTGGATAATATCTGCAACAAAACAGTCGTAAGAAAGGAAAGAAACATTACCAGATAACTGAACTTTTGTTCTGAAAATGCCAGGAAGTTTCCCATCAGATTGCAGGCGAATCCCAACGGGAGCGTTTTTGGACGGGCCGCATGGATCCAGGGCTTTATTTTGTTTATTCCCATTTTTATTATGAAATAAAGGTTTTGAAAATCCCACAAAATTGGGAATAATAAAAAGATAATTGAATTTATTAAGGGCTAAATTCTTTTCCGAAAGATAGAACGCCTCAGGATTTGTCTCCCGGTAAAATTCCTTGTCCACATTGAAATCGGGCGGGCCCACATTCAAACAAATCCTGATCATCGGGGTCACCCCTCAGCCCTCCGCCCCCACCTGATAACAAGAGGGTTCAAAACCGGGGTTTGTGTATGGTTTGTGTATGGTTCCTGTATGCTTTCTGTATCAAATGATACAGAAACATTACAGTAACATTACACAAACATTACACGAACCCCGGAGAAGACAGGGCCCTGTAAAGAGGAAAATACAAAGGATTAATAAAGTGCTTTTATCAAAATGACTTTGTTGCTTCCGGTAGTATTCGGACCATAAAAATAATTCAGCACCCTTTCTCCCAGGGTGTGATCAGAGTATTTTAGACCTGACAGGTTTTGAGAACCTGTCAGGTCTAAAGATATATTCTATTAAAAATCAGAATAGTCTGTCGGATATAACAATTTCTTCACAGCCCTGGAAACAGAATGTTTGTACTCTTCAAGGGAGGAAAGTTTTTTCCACTCAGGGCTTTGTCCGAAAGCCGCCCAATGAGCATCATGAGCAGGCATGTCGGCAAAAGTGGTAAGATACATCAGGTTAGGCATTGTATTTCCCGATATTACCTCGCCATAAAATACAGCATTGAATTCCAAGGCTTTGAAAATATTGATCTCCCCTCCCTCGTTGAACATTTTCACCTTCTGACGGAAGAGATATTCGGTGGGCCCTTCATAACTTCTTAACTCATAGATTCTTTCCGAAGGCTTTGTTTTATGTTGAGGAACGAAATAGTGAGGAGCATCCGGGAAAGCTCTTAAAAGAACCGATTCTTTCCGCTGAAAGGGGACATTGTCATAAGGAGCTTTTAAAAAATCAGCGCCATCTCTTTGGTAAACAGCGTCCTTCGCAAGAACTGACTGCAGGTTATCAAACTGTTCGAGTGAACTGAAAGGCAGCCACACGATAATCTGTTTTCCCGAAGTTGTATCGGAAGAAATGGGTTTGAACACTCCGACGCTTTTTATCCCTGCCCGGTGCAATGCCGGCAGATAGGCTTTTCCGAGATAATTATCAACCCGTTGTTCCTGGGTCTTGTCCTTGATCCGATAAGTCTGAATCTGGTAAAAATCGCGTCCTTTTGCCGGGGCAAGCTGTGCAAAAACAAAAAGCAAAATCGCAGTGATAGCGAGTTGTTTCATCGTATTATTTATTTGTTTATAATTGATTTTTAATGGTCAGATGGGACTTGTCAACATAATCAATTACCTGAGTGAGAATGAATATTGTGGTTCGTTTCATGGACTGTTTTATAATGAATATTGCCAGAAACTTCTAAAGTATTTTTTGTTAACCAATTGTAGCAAAAGTATTAATAAAACCAAAAACATTTCACAATTATATACCTCAAATCATTAGTGTCTACTAAATTTTTTGTTTAATCTTTGCAATTGTTTTATATATAGTAAGATGCAGCAATACAACCAACATCTACATTTGATTTCATATATTGTCCGAGGCCAAGCCTCAAAGCAATATG
>Ga0183095_10413_pt1 | contig 55753 bp, 54 predicted proteins | sample BioMet4_FD_130346 | JGI IMG/M metagenome (GOLD analysis project Ga0183095, IMG submission 130346) | Microbial communities from bioreactor (seeded with sewage sludge) at LBNL, California, USA - Biofuel metagenome 4 (v2) (version 3) | ecosystem: Engineered > Bioreactor > Anaerobic > Unclassified ...
GGGTTTCGTTAGCACCGCTGAAACTACGAAAGATCGCTGTGTCTGCGAGTGGCATCGGTACGTGTGAGAGTAACCACCGGATATACAGTTACCGGATGAAGAAACAAGGGCGTCATTGGAGTCGGACGGGAGGGACTGCGATGGTGAAAGTGATTACGGCCATACGAAACAAGGAATTAGATCAGGCGTTTGCCGACTGGACCAAGGGGTTTACCGCTCCAGTCAGCCGCACTTTCCGTGGGACGATGAGACGAGTCATGCGGAAGATTCCCTTTCAAACGCATGTAGGGATTCATCACGGACGCATTTGCAATAATGGCCCGTCCAGCAGTGCCATAGGGAAGTTAGCTAACAGTTTCTCAACACCTGCATTTTTATAAAAAAACGATGTCGATGAGGCTAGCTATTATCTAGGTCAATACATTCACCGAGAACTTCTTGACACATACGGTGTCACCCCAACATTTGACATAGAACCAAAATTCAGATCTATCGAACAGCTACTTCACACTGCCATATACTTTGCGCATCCTCATGCGCCTTGAGAACGTGGCAGCAATGAAAACATGAATGGCAAAATTCGTGTCTATTTTCCCAAAAGAACCAATTTTCATAACGTAACTCAAGAACAACTAGATAAGGTAGCCTTCATTCTGAATTCAAGACCCAGAAAATCTCTTGGTTGGATTTCTCCCATTCAGTTTATTCAGCAGAAATGTTGCACTTGATTTAACAATCTGACAACAACGGCGCAAAGCCCGCCAAAACGGATATAAGCATATCCAGATATACCGATGTAAAAACTGCCAACACTTCAGAAAACGCTCGTTGTACCAACCTGTTTGAAAAGGGGGGCAAGCCCAAGAATACCCCGCAAATACAGAGCAATCCTTACTACAATACACTGCAGCATAACGTAGTGCGGGAAATGAATAGTAACAGAGGCATTCGGTTGCGAATAAATCCTTCTATTCAAACAAAAAGTTCATTGGGGATACTGAAAGAGTATTATCTGTATCACCAATCTAGCGCCGCGGCAAAGAGAACATATGGAAGGAATTGCTTGTTATAGCGATGGGTTTTAATCTTCGGAATCTGCATGCACGTTTTCATAACGGACGAATTCATAAACGATTTTTAGACAAAGACCATAAGACAGCCTGATAAAAAAACATAACAAGGCAGGTTGTATTAATGTATGCCTAAAAACAGCAGCTAGGTATTTTTCTTTTCCCAGAGAAAGATATCTCGCTGTTGATAAATAAGCAAAAGAAAAGTACCATAACAAAATGAAGAAAAAAAGGTTCTATAAAAATCGGGACAATCCCCAATTTTGTGTAAACCTTTGTGTGGTGTAAAATAAAATCACATCATACGGAGGTTTTTTATTATGGTAAAAAGAAAATGCAGTATAGAAGAAATGGAACGTCGTGCCAAGATTCGCGAACTGTTGCAAATGAGCAATATAACCAGCATGGATGATATCCAAAATTTATTTAAAGAATACCATTGCCGAATTTATGAAAAATGGACTAGATGTTGAGCTGGATGATGAATCATGGTACAGCAAATAGGACTACAAGAATAAAGGTACAACCAACAGTCGCAATTGGCATAGCCCTAAGACGCTGCACACCAGTTTTGGGAATGTGGATATTGCCGTTCCTCGAGACCGTGACGGAGACTTTGATTCGGTGATCCTGAAAAAGAATCAAACCAGTATCAGCCACGACGTAGAAGAAAAGATTGTATCAATTTGATGTATGCCAAGGGCATGACAACCCATGATATGGAAGCACATATTCAGGATATGTATGGATTAAAAGTATCGGATACCAGCATCAACCGTATCACTGATAAATACTACACGTTGCCAAAAAATGGCAACAACGGCCATTGGAAAATCTGTATGCTGTCGTATTTTTAGATGTGATTCATTATCATGTCCACAGTAAAGGACAAATCATCAAGAAAACAGTATATATTGTCACTGGTATCAATTTGGAAAGCCGAAAAAATGTATTGGGCATGTATATCGATGAAAATGAGAATGCCAAATTCTAGGCTACGGTTCTGAATAGCATCAACCATCGTAGGGTAGCCGATATTTTGATTGCGTGTGTCGATAATCTGACGAGATTTTCCCAAGCCATCGAAGCTGTTTTCCACAAGCGTAAATCCAAAATTGCATTATCCATCAAATTCGAAATTCGACAAAATACGTGTCGTACAAAGACATCAAAGCGTTGATGCGTGATTTAAAAGTCATCTATGCCGCAGTAGATGAACCAGCAACCTTAGAAGCGCTGGAGAACTTTTCTGAAACGTGGGATACAAAATATCCATCTATTACGGTATCTTGGAAAATAAACTAAGAAAATGTAAGCCCCTATTTTAAGTATCCAGAGGAATTACGTCAACTGATTTATACTACACATGCAATCGAAGGATTTAACCGTCAATTACGAAAAGTGACAAAAACAAAATCTGCATTCCCAACGAATGCTAGTCTGCTCAAAATACTGTATTTAGCCATAATGGCTAGTACCAAAAAATGGACGGGCGACGACCTGATTGGAGCAAAATTCATGCACAACTCGCGGTGTATTTTGCAGATCGTATGCCGGATTCATTGACAACGGTATACCTTTGTTGCTATATTGAAAACGAGCCAACGACATAACCGCTGACCCGTATATTCTCACTGTTTTGCACCACTATATAGCATTTACACAGAATTTGGCGCACCCTTCTTTTAATATATCACTTTATATTCATTTTTTATACAATTAATCTTCTCTGTCTTTCCGGCTGTTAAAAAATGGTAATGCTACTTCCGGGAAAAGCGCATAGCTCAAAACATCCTCCGCTGAAGCATTGGGGAACCCTTCATCACTCAAATCTTTTCTTGCTTTATCCATTTCTGGTTTCAAATCATCAGCAGGCCGGTGATCAATGACCGGTTCATCCCCAATAACCATTTTTCGAAATTCTTCAGAAATTTTTCCGGGAACACGCCCATACTTCCCGCGAACAATATCTCGAACTTCATTGGAAATCATCTTATATCGGCCATACATAACATTAAGAGCAGCTGCTGAACCGGTAATCTGACTAGTCGGCGTAACCAACGGCGGATACCCTAAATCACGGCGAACATTTGGCATTTCCGTTAATACCTGATCAAAGAGGTCTTCCTGTCCCTGATTTTTCAGCTGATTGAACAGGTTTGTCAACATGCCTCCGGGAATTTGATACTTACGAACTGCCGGATTAATTTGACCGGGCATAGTAAGTTTAAACTCATCGCCCAATTCTTTTCGAACTTTTTTAAAATGATCTGTTAATGGCCATAATTTTTCAATATCAATATCCGTATCATAAATACTGTTTTCAAGTGCCATTACCATAGTCTCTGTAGCCGGTTGGCTTGTAACTTCACCAAAAGGTGATAATGCGGTATCAATAATATCAACGCCGGCTTCAATTGCCTTCATACAGGTCATCTCACCAAACCCACAAGTACAATGGGTGTGCAGTTCAATAGGAATTGTAAGATGTTTTTTTAACATGCGCACCAGGCTGTATGCATCATAAGGAGACAATAATCCTGACATATCCTTGATACACAGCGAATCAACTCCCATATCCTGCAATTCCTTCGCCCCTTGGGTAAAACTTTCCATCGTATGAATAGGACTTATAGTATATACTATAGCGCCTTGAACATGTACTTTCGTATTTTTTGCCGCTTTGATTGTCGCTTCCATATTACGTGAATCATTAAGTGCATCAAACACCCGAATGATATCAATGCCATTATCCACAGCACGATTAACAAATTCATAAACCACATCATCAGCATAATGTCGATATCCCAATACGTTTTGTCCACGTAAAAGCATCTGAAGAGGGGTTTTTTTTACATATTTTTTAATTGTCCGAAGCCGTTCCCACGGATCTTCATCAAGAAACCGCATACAAGTATCGAACGTAGCGCCACCCCAGCATTCAATTGCATTATATCCTATTTCATCCATCGCTTCCAAAACCGGGAGCATCTGATTTAACCGCATCCGCGTAGCCGCTATAGACTGATGTCCGTCACGAAGTACCGTTTCTGTGATTTTAACCTTTGCCATGTTATATCCTCCATCTGAATTACATTGTACATTTTCATATCCAACGATACCGCAGCATACGTGCTGTCCCCGTTGAAGTTTATCACTCATTATTCTAAAACCAACTATTAGTATTAGGTCTTAATTATGGTACACTACAGTGTATTATATCATAAAATTTCATCATATACACTAAAAAACAACTATGCTTTCATAATCTATATAGGTAAAACGACCAAGCATATCCAGAGTATTACATCTCTTCGATACCTTGGCCGTATAAACTTCTCCATTTTATGGATTTCTTTATTTAACTGAATTGCATAGATTATTATCACATGCATTCCATATATATTTCCCTAACTTCTTCTTTCGAAAATGCTTTGGGATGTAATATTAAAGATTCTCTGGAAACACGCAATGCATTCCTAACCATCCAATCCAAATCTGATGGTAATACACCTTCATGGGACAATGTCGTTGTTAACCCTGCTTCTGCCAAAAAAGATTTTAAAATCGGCACACAATCACGTTCAGTTTCCCCCCCAAAAGCTCTTGCTAAATCAGCAAAGCGCTGTGGAGCTGCAGAAATTGATTTTTCAAAAATACAGGGTACCAGTGCTGCCAATCCACGTCCATGAATAATATTTCGAAGACCACTAGCAGGATGTTCCAAAGCATGAGGAGCTGTTACTCCCGCCATCTGAATATTCATTCCCCCTAAAAAACTAATAAAAGACATTACATACCATGCATCCTTATCCTCTATATCACCATATGCTCTAAAAAAATTGCTACAAAACAACTGTATCGCATATAAAGACTGCATTTCCACAAAAGGTTGACAAGCACTGCTTAAAAAAGCTTCCATATGATGACACAACGCATCAAAAGCTACCGCAGAAAAAATAGCTGAAGGCATAGAACTCATGACTTGAGGATCTATAATGGAAACGACCGGCAACAAACAGGATGAACATAAGGCTTTTTTATTATGTGTGTCCTCGTCCGTAAGAACAGCAAAAGTATTTCCCTCACTTCCTGTACCGCAAGTTGTGGGTATCGCAATAATTGGTAATGCTTTTTCTCCTCGTATGCGGCCTTTGATATAATCTGTCAAGTCTCCACTATTACAAGCTGCAAAAGCAATACCTTTGGCACAGTCAATAGTACTTCCCCCTCCTAACGCAATCACTATATCACATTTTTTTTCTCTAGCTATTGCTGCACCTGCATAGACTGTATGTAATAAAGGATTAGCCGTCACTTGATCAAATAAAATAAAAGAGAGATGTTCCCTATGCAAAGATGCCGTTACTTTTTCTAAAAAACCATTTCGTCTTGCACTTCCGCCTTTGCTAATAACCAGAATAGCTTTTTTACCATACTGTCTGCAAGCGTTTCCAACCGTTTCTAGTTTGCCATACCCAAATTCCAAATGAACAGGAAGATGATATGAAAAATCACATATCATACACACCACTCCTTTTGTATCATTTCATATTGAAAGTAAATTTAACATCAGTATAATTACACGTATTACACCATTATTTCAAATTCCAGCCACTTCACCCTCTTCCCAATATACAAACATATAATTCCCATTTTTATTAAATATGTTCTCCCATAGCATTGACTTTCATAATAGCGTTATACACTTCATCCTCAGTAATATCTGCACGTACATTTTTAGTAAATTGTGTAGGTACACAAGCAGCTTTTGCCACATTGCGTATATCGTCTTCTTGGACATCCGCAATACCTAAATCAGCTAAACAAGATGGTAATCCGACCATTTTTATATATTTCAACACGGTATTCCATTCTTCTGGCAGCGCTTTTTCTAATTGTAACTGAACCAACAATCCAAAAGCAACTTTTTGACCATGAGAAGCTTCATGAGCTTGAGGCACAAGTGCAAACCCATCATTAATCGCATGAGCTGCAGCTAAGCCGCCACATTCAAAACCGACACCACTTAAATACACACTGGCTTCTACAACTGCTTCTAATTCTGGAGTAACCATATGTGCTTTTGCTGCTTCCAATGCTTTCGCTGAATCTTTTAACAATATATCATAACATAACTTTGCTAAAGTCAATGCAGTAGTTGAACAGGTTCCACGAGCCATGGTTTTTGCACCGCTGCGATAACATGCACGAGCTTCAAAATAGGTAGATAAAGCATCGCCCATACCAGAAACAAGATATTTTTCAGGCGCAGCTGCGATAATTCCTGTATCTACCAACACTAAATCTGGATTACGATGCATCATAAGGGCTTTAACAACGACCCCTGCATCATTATAAATAACCGCTACCCCCGCACAGGGTGAATCATTTGAAGCAATTGTCGGAATAATAATAACGGGTATACCGCCCATGTTTGTTCCTACCGCTTTTGCCGTATCAATAGCTTTACCACCGCCAGCTCCAATAATAGCATCACAACCGCTGGCTGCGGCCAAATGAACCGCTTCGGCAATAGCTACCTTTGAACATTCACCAGAAAATTCATAATATTCCACTGTTTTTTCAGAATTTTCCAAAGAAATCCGTACCCTATCACCCATGCGCTTTTTATTATTAGGAGAACATATCAGTAAAAACTTATTTCCCATTTTTTTTACATATTTTCCTAATTTATCTAACTCGCCTTCTCCTTGAATATACATACTAGGCGCTTTTAATCCAATTGTCATAATAAAATTCCACCTTTCAAGAAAAATCTCCTATCATCGAATATATGTTATTACTTCCCAAAGTATTCGTTGTAGGAGAAATCGTCTATCTTTTATATTTTTTGTACCATCTGACGCGTTATCTGTTTTAAGTTTTCGGCACCCGCCCGAACCATTACTTTCCGTAATTCGTTCTGCCATTGCTGAAAAGAAATTTTAACACCATTTTCACCACCGCCAATGACACTGAACAAAATAGGACGCCCAATCAAAACTGCATCTGCACCTAATGCTAACATCTTAAACACATCTTCTCCTGAACGTATACCCCCATCTGCCAAAATAGTCATTCTTCCTTGAAGTGCATCCGCTATTTTTGGTAATACATCAGCAGCACCTTCCATTGTATCTAAAATACGGCCACCATGATTTCCGACTACAATAGCTTCAACCCCAGATTTTTCGCATGCAATTGCTTCTTCAACAGTCATAACTCCCTTTACAATAAAAGGTAAAGAAACGGCTTCCGTAATGCGGCACAAACTCTTTAGAGATTTATGCTCGATGTTTAATCCTCTTGTTTTCATCAATGTGAGTTTAGATGCATCAGCATCAATACCAAAAGCTGGTTCATTAAGACGCTTAGCCATAATTCCACGCTCAATAACAACTTCGTCTGGCCGCGGCTTAATAATAGATATAATTCTGCCGGGATACAAATTAGCATATTTCATACCTATAGCAAAACTATATGATTGCGGACCATCACCAATCATCGCCATTACCCCAACAGAATCAGCACCTCTTATTAAAGCATGCATATACTGATCTTCAATATTTTCCGGAGTATCTTCTTCTATACCGACATTAACCGCAATAGATCCTACTGGGGCCGATATAATGGGCATCGATACCTTCTGTCCGAATAATGTCACATGTGTATCGGGAATGAAATCTCGATTATCTCGATTACAATCCTTTACCGTATATTCCTGTAATGATTTCCAATTTCTGTAAAAAGCATTACCTGTACCGATTCCCCCTAGTCCGGGCAATTCACCGGCACAAGTAATACCATTACATGTTTTACATATGCGGCACGAATTGTGCATCCTTTCTTTTGCCAGGGTAAACAATTCTGCCTGATCCATCTTTTATGTACTCCTAAATCTTTAATTGATATTTTGATACTCTTGCAGCCGTAAAGTAAGTGTATACACATCTTCCCCTACACGATACAATAAAAAATCACGATTATCATCATTGCATGGAAGATTTTCGGGCTCGCCGCCGTTCAGCCAATCATGACATATACCATTTAATTCGGCAAATATCATATGTAATCCTTCTTCACCAAAACCTACTTTTTTTACTAATTGATTAAAATGTTCTTTGTCCAAGTCATTATACTTAAATATCTCACACCATATAGAAAGTAATTCTTGTTCATTCATCCCTGTTTTTTTTAAAATAAGTTCTTTTTGTGTCGCTAGCATCAGTAGTATGCAGGACAAATAAGACTTCACTACCACAGGAACCTTATCTCTTACTTTGGCAAAATATCGACGATGAGCCCAATAGCTGCTAAATGCTAAATTATTTCTTTCAAGAAATTCTTTGATTCCATCATTGGCCGATACAGCACAAATCATAAAGAAACGCTTCATAGCCTCGTTTGTGGATCTGCTTTTTGCTTGTACCATACATTTCTTGATGAAAAATTCACAGACTTCAGCCGAGTTTTGCTTAGATAAATTTCTCAATAAATCACCATAGTACTGCATATATTAACCTCCGGATATCAAAACTTATTTTACGTCTTTTACGGCAGCTGGTGCAACACCGGCTTGTTCTTGTGCTTGTGCCAGTTCTTTTTCTGCAGCAATATTAAATAAAGGATCCGATTTTAAGTTATATAAATCTAATCTGCGCTTAAAGAAATTTTTACCATACACTAAGAGACAAAGAACAATTCCAACTCCCAATGCATAGGCAGCCCCACGGGATACAAGAACACCACCAATAACACCTGCAACACCTAAATCATTGAATGTTTTAGCTCTCAAAACACCTACACGCACTGCTACATATCCTTGAATCAACATAGTTAAAGCCAAGGCTATCGGCAATACTGGTTTCACAAAACTAACAATAGGAGAAATCCAATATCCCGTAAAAGTACCAAGCCGGAAAGAAGCAACCCCGCCAATCAAGCTATCCATTGCATCACGGCCATGTTTATACCGTTCGCAAATAACAACTTGCATAGCTGCCCACAACGGTCCACACATAGAAAGATCCGGGCCGAGCATAGACATAATGATATTACGAATACCAACAATACAGTTGTTCCGATTCGCATCAAAATGAATGTTTTCATCACCATTACGGAATTCTCGAGCTTCATCAATCAATGCATCTGCCTGAATCAATTCACCAAACAATACCACATAAACAGCTACGACAAGCGGAAATGCTGAGATGTAATACTGCAAAGGAGGGAACCCAATACGATCGGCAAACGGACTCCATTGAGTAAACAATTCATAAAATTGCGGATGAGTAAATCCCCATTCAATCGTCGGCCAAGGTAGTTCTCCCACAAGTGGAGCAATAACGACAGCTAGCAACATCGCCGGCAGCAATCCTAGATCGGAAATAACTTGAAAAACTTTATTTTTCCGCATGATAGTCTTAAAATGATTGCTGAAAGAAAGATAAAAAGCAAAACCAATCGCAATCGCAATTGTCCAAGGATATTTATCAAAACTGCCGCCAGCATTAAATACTAGACGAACAGCAGCAATCCCTGCCCCAATAAGAATCCCAGCTTTTAATGCATCTGGAACCATATCTACAACTTTCTTAGCCAACCCGGTAGCTCCTAAAAACAAAGTTACTACACCAAGTTCAAATTCAAAAGCAATTAATGCATGCATACGTTCCGCTGTGTCATGAGGGAAAGAAGACAGCCATAACAGTAACAACGGAATAGCAGGAGTGATCCACCCAGGAACGACAGGATCCCCTAAATGAGCATGCCAGCAATATAAGAAACCATTCATGATAACGATAGTAATAGCGATTTCAAAGGGCATTCCCAAGTATTCTTGCAATACAGGAATAATCCCTAAGCAAACAGCACAAAGCAACAAACCTTGTACATAATCAGGCCATTCAAAGCGATAGTGAATAAATGGCAAACGCAGAACAAATTTAAAAATATGCAAATTGATTCCCGGTTGCATTTCACCATCTTTTCTTTTATAAATAGGACCAAACATGATAGGTCACACCTCCAATAAAATGTTGATTTAATAAATTACATATTACGTTAACTCAAAAAACCATAGCAACCATCTCCACACTATAAAGTTGATCTTTGTGACAGTTGCTATGGCATATGTATCAAGTTAAGCAAAATAACACATGATTATCCTTCAAACTTGCAGTGAAACCGTGTTTCAAATTCTTTAATTAACCCGGCTTGAAAATCAGGATGCGCAATATTAATCAACGCCGCAGCCCGTTGTTTCAAGGTTTTCCCCTTGAGGGGTGCAATCCCAAATTCTGTAACTATATAGTCTACATCATTACGTGATGTAGTAACAGCTGCCCCCGCATCTAAATTAGCACAAATTTTGGAAACTTTGCCATGTCCTGCAGTAGAAGGCATTGCAATAATGGCTTTCCCACCTTTGGCACGTGCTGCCCCACGGACAAAATCAACCTGTCCACCTACGCCGCTGAACTGACGAGAACCAATCATTTCTGCATTAACCTGTCCCATAAGATCTACTTGCATTGCCGAATTAATGCTGATAATATGGTCAATCTGAGAAACAACAAATGGATCATTCGTATAATCCACCGGCTTAATTAGTACATCCGGATTATGATCCACAAAATCATACAATTTTTTTGTCCCCATCAAGAAACAAGATACAAATTTACCTGTATCAATAGTCTTCTTTGCATTCGTAACAACACCTTTATTGGCCAAATCGACTACACCGTCAGAAAACATTTCTGAATGAATTCCCAAATCCTTCTTATCTCCCAAGAAAGATAAAACAGCATCAGGTATAGCTCCAATTCCAAGTTGCAATGTATCTCCATCTTGAATTAAAGAAGCTACATATTCTCCAATTTTCTTTTCCGTTTCACCAATTTTAGGCGGCTGCAATTCAATAAGAGGTTCATCACAAGGAATAATGTAATCAATATTCTTGATGTTAATGCTGTTACCATAAGTAAAGGGCATATTTTTATTAATTTGAGCTATTTTCAGTTTTGCAGCCTCTGCAGCAGGTTGTGTATAATCGCAAGAAATACCAAAACTACAATTACCTTCTTCATCTGGTTCCGACAGCTGCAGTAAAACTACATCCATAGGAATAACGCCTTCTCTAAAAAATTTTGGTACTTCATGGAAAAACACCGGAGTAAAATCAGCCCGGCCTTCTTCTACGGCTTTACGTGTAGAGCCACCAACAAATAATGCATTATGATGAAAATGTTTTTCCATACCAGCTTGACAATATGGTGCAGTTCCCATGGCAACCATGTGTAAAATTTCAACATTTTCCAAACGTTCAGCTTGTGCTACAAGTGCATTGGTTAAACATTGTGATTCTCCACAAGCATGTGTAAATACAACTTTATCACCTGATTGAATGTGACTGATAGCTTCTTCTGCTGTCACAATTTTTTCAGGATATACACTTTTCCAGTCTTTCACAAAACACACCTTCCTTTTTGTGCGCATATGCAGCAGCTGCGGGAAAAGGAGCTGTGACCTGCAGCTGCTTCCATATTAACGCGATAGGATCAAATAAAATAATCTCGTAAGCAAGGATTATTCTTCAATCTGGGCAATAGCTTTTGCTAATTGTTTCTTCATTTTCAAGTTGCCTTGACGAGAAATCATAATACGTTGTGCCTGCGGCGAACCAGCACCATGCATGGATTCTGTACGATAGCCGACTGCAGCAGTTCCGAGGCAGAGATTTTCAATTAAGCGTAAAATCTTCAAACGATTTTCTGTGCTGACAACATTAACACCACGGAGATATTTATCAACATATGGTCCCAATTTCGGATCTTTCAAGTCTTTTTCAGATGGTGCCGTTACCATGAGACCACCGGCAATATCTTCTGCTAAACGTACGATTTCATATGGGAAACGAGTTACGTTTTGTTTACATACATTGGCCAGCAAAAGGTCAATCAGATAATTCCCAGCTTCTGTCTTAGTGCCCAATGCGGAACAAGCAATACCACAAGCAAACAAGGTTTCATTCAAATGCTGCATTTCAATAATTTTATCTTTGATATGAGAAGCTTTCGGACAGCCATTGTAATCAGCAGCTACAGCAGCAGCACCAATCAACACATCACCCACGCCAACTTTGCATCCACCATAAGATTGACGATGATAGCCAGCAAAGCGTTCTACCAAGGAACCTGCAAATTCGTATTCTCCGTTAAGGAAAATTCTGTCATTCGGAATAAATACATCTTCAAAAATTACCAGAGCTTCTGTACCACCAAACTGCGGATTACCTGTATCCATTTTAGCGCCTTCTAATTTTCTGGTATCGCATGACTGACGACCAACAATCATAAAAATACCTTCTGCGTCTGTCGGACATGCAAAGGATACAGCATAATCTTTATCATCTTCACCCATGGCAATCGTAGGCATTACAATAACTTCATGGGAATTGATGAACCCGGTTTGATGTGCTTTGGCACCACGTACAACGATACCGTCTGCACGGCGTTCCACAACATGGAGGAACAGGTCCGGATCAGCCTGAGCGTGAGGAGCAAGACCGCGGTCACCTTTCGGATCTGTCATAGCTCCGTCAACAGTGAGGTCATTATTCTGCACATATTTAAGGAAATTCATAAAGTTTTCATGATAAGTAGTACCATATTTTTTATCCGTATCATATGTAACAGAGAATTCAGCATTAAATGCATCCATACCAACACAACGCTGGAAACAGGAAGCTGTTTTATCTCCACAAAGACGTTGCATTTTAACTTTATTCATCAAATCTTCCGTGCTTTGGTGAATATGAGTGAACCGATTGACCTTTTCACCTGTATACGGTGAAGTAACCGTCATTAAATCTTCATATTCTGGAAGTTGTGCCAAATCATATGTCATCTTTACAGAATTTAAAGATGGGCGGAGAATCGGGTCATCTACAGGACAGTCTATTTTCTTACCGAACATATAAACCTGTAAATTTAATTTTCTCATACTTTCGACGTACTGTTCGCCTGTCATTAATGCCATAACAAATCATCCTTTCTACTTCTAATCAATTATTAATTTTCACACAAAAGTGCGTTTGACCTCCATAGAGCAAAATACGTGCCAAGTAATACGAATTCATTTACTTTAAGGAATAAACATGATGACTTTTTATTGTAAATAGCATGCATGTATACTGAATTCTCCTTTTTTTTAAAAAAATATTTTATTTTTTTTCATGTGAAAATCACCACAATTTAATTTTTCATACTTTTACAAAAAGTTCTTATTTTGTTGCATAATCGAAACGCTTTTTAGAATTTTAGGTGCATTTTTGCAACAAAAAGCTCGTTTGATACAATATTATTAACATTTCTACATTTTTTTCTTACCTTGTATAGCGTTCTTCTCATTTATATAAAATAAAAACATTTGTTCAAATTGACACAATCTCATCAAGTATTATCTTATACTTAATAAATTATTATATTTTTGTTTTTACTATAAAGTTTTCATTCCTTCTATCTTGGCACGGATTTTGCTATATATTATATTTAGAATACAATATATTCAGTATATTCAAGGATGTGAAACTATGTCAAAAAAAACTCTTCAAGAAATTGAAACTATTTTGGAAAATGAAGTTCGTCCAACTTTAGCTGGACACAATGGCAATGTCTTTATCGTTGATTATTCCAACAACATTTTACGAGTTCGCTTAACCGGACAGTGCAGCGGTTGTCCCTCGGCATTATCAACGACCGAAGAAATTATTGCATCAAAGATAAAAGAACATCTACCACAAATTAAAGATGTTATCTTGGTTACTGGAGTCAGCGATGATTTGTTGGCACAGGCAAAAGCACTGATGAATCATAAAAATCTTACATAGGAGATCCTTATGAAAATTGGCATAAAATATTGCGGCGGTTGTAATAGTCGCTATGATCGAGCTAGAGAGATAAAAAAACTCGTCAAGCAATTTCCTCAGCATACATTTGTCTATGATACGCCAGATACAAAAATATGTGATATATGGCTAGTCGTTTGTGGTTGTGTTGCTTGCTGCGTTTCAACAGATGACTTGATCGCTACAAAAAAAATGTTTATTTTATATCTGCCGCGTGATTTCACTACTGTTGTTGCATATTTGAAACAATCAGAAGAAACATCACAAACACAACAAAAAAAGCTGCTGCATTTAGGTGATACAGCTTCCATGACAAAGAAATTTACAATTGAAGATATTATAAATTTTGCCAAATTAACAGGTGATTATGGTAAAATTCATATAGATGCAGAATTTGCCGCTCATTATGGATTTGGTCGTCCCGTCGTTCATGGAATACTAACGGGAAGTCTTCTTTCTTCCGTAATGGGCATGTACCTTCCTGGAGATGGTACGATTCTCATGGATCAAAATATGCGTTTTCTTATTCCCGTATATCCAGGAGATATAATAACAGCTACCGTAATGTTACGTAGTATAAAGGAAAATAAACGATTTTATATTGGAGAATTAGCGGGATGCTGCAAAAATCAGAAAGATGAAATAGTTGCAGAGGGAATCTGTCATCAAATGATGATGAAAAATTTATTTATTATTGATTAACTGAATTACACATAAAAATACAACAAAGGATTAGGTGGTAAAAATGACAAATTTAGAAAAATACAATAAATTATTTATGGACAATTTCAAATTGACAAAAGAACAATTGCCCGGTTTAAAATACAGGTCTATTAAATTATGGGATTCAATGGGACATATGCAGTTAATGGAAGAAATGGAAGATAATTTTGATATTTCTTTAGACACTCCCGATGTATTATCTTTCAGCTCTTATGAAAAAGGTCTGGATATACTTCGAAACTATGGTGTTGATATCTAATGAATACGAATATGGCATTCAAGCCAATCCGCATCATCGACCCCACAACAAACAGCAATTGCTACATAATAGAAGATGGCATTCATGCCCTCATTATTGATCCCAATAATTTTTCACTGATTAATGCATATATCAAAGCTCGTCGTTTGTCTCCTGAATGGGTTTTACTTACTCATGAACATTGTGATCATATTTCAGGTCTTAATGAATTGCGTCAGCATTATTCCTTCAAAGTTATCGCCCAAGCTGCCTGCAGCTTGGGTATTCAAGACAAAACATTAAATATGACCCGCATAATGGAAACATATTTGTATTTTAAAAGTAATGGAACTGTTCTTACTTCCTATCCAAAGTTTACCTGTAAACCTGCTGAACTAACTTTTGATAAGACATATCACTGGCATTGGTTTACCCATCAATTTACATTTCTTCCCGCCCCCGGTCATACTCCTGGCAGCACCTGCATCCTTGTCAACAATACTGTTTTATTTTCCGGTGATTATTTTATTCCCGGTGAAGATGTCATTACTCGTCTTCCAGGTGGTGATGCCGTTATATACGAAAAAATCGGAAAAAACATTTTACGAGCCCTGCCGGAAAACCTGCTCGTATATCCCGGACACGGTGATACATTCCTTCTGACAAAAGAGGTAAAGCAAAACTATGGATTATAATAAATGGTTATTGCATGAACCATATTCATGGTCACAAAAAGAAAAAGAAGCTCATTATCTTCCGTATTTTAAAGAGTTAACTGCTTATCATAGACTACATTGTCCTTCCTATGGAAAAGTTCTAGATATATTGGCCTATGAGCAGCATACTGTTAAATCTATTGACCAAATTCCTATGCTTCCTATTTCTTTGTTTAAACAAATGCCTTTAAAAAGTATTCCCGACAAAGATATTTTCAAAATTCTAGTTTCCTCAGGTACAACCGGACAAGCTGTCTCTAAAATTTTTTTGGACAAAGTTACTGCACAGAACCAACAACTTACCTTGTTGAAAATTGTTGCCTCCTTCCTAAATAAATCAAGAATTCCTATGCTTATTATTGATGCTCCGTCAACTTTAAAAAATCGAGAAAAATTCACGGCACGCAGTGCTGCTATTTTAGGATTTTCTATATTTGCAAAACATCGTTATTATGCACTAGATGATAATCTGAATATAAATATGGAAGCATTGCAGGAATGCCTGCGTAAAAGTCAGGGAAAACCTATCCTTATTTTTGGTTTTACATTTATGATATGGAAATATTTTTGTCAAGCATTAGAAAACAAATGTATGCCTTTTGATTTTTCTAATGCGTTTGTCCTGCATGGCGGTGGCTGGAAAAAAATGCAAGATCAAGCAGTATCTCCCACCGTCTTCAAGAAAAAACTATTAGAGCAGTTTGGCATTTCACACGTACATAATTATTATGGTATGGCAGAACAAACTGGTAGTATATATATGGAATGCGAATACGGTCATCTACATGCCAGCATTTTTTCTGATATTATTATGCGAAAAGCTGCCGATTTTTCTGTTTGTCCCATAGGAATTCCTGGAATTATTCAAGTATTATCACCTATGGCCGTATCCTATCCTGGGCATTCTCTCTTGACTGAAGATATAGGAACTTTACTAGGTATAGATGATTGTCCCTGTGGTCGAAAAGGAAAATATTTTTCTGTAGATGGACGAATTCCCGCAGCAGAAATAAGGGGGTGCAGCGATACATATGGACAATAATATGCAAATACTAGCCGGTATAATGCCGAAATACGCTCATCCATTACCGTTATTTTCGCCAATAGTACTTGATTTCTTATATGCTCTTAACCATGAAATCCGGCAAATACCTGAATTATATACAAATAAAGATATAGCCGCTTTTTCTTTTTGGCTTCGCCGCAAACACATTTACTCTTTTCAAAAATTAACACCCACTTACCACCAACGACTAGGACGGGGAATTATATTTCATGTACCTCCCACTAATATTCCTATTATGTTTGCTTATAGTCTTATTATTTCTCTATTGTCCGGAAATAATAATATTGTACGTATTTCTCCTCGTATCACAGCTTCCATGTCACCTTTGATTGCACTTATAAGAACCCTCTGGGATAAAGAAGAATTTCAAATACTAAAAAATTTCAATACCTTAATTACATACAAGCGAAGCCCTTCTATCACAAATTATCTCAGTTCTATGTGCGATGGAAGAATCATTTGGGGCGGGAATAATACAATAAATGAGATTAGAAAATCGCCATTATCACCCCAGGCTTTAGATTTAGCCTTTGCTGACCGTTATTCTCTTGCTCTATTTGATGCAAAGACGATACAACATTGTAGTGACGAAGAACTAAAAAAATGGGCTCATTATTTTTACAATGATACCTATGATATGGATCAAAATGCCTGTTCCAGTCCTAAACTTATTTTATGGATAGCCCCTTCCGGACAAAATATACAGCAAATTCAGACCCGCTGGTGGAATGAAGTCTATCATGCCGCTATCGACTACGAACTGTCCCCCATAAAAGTTAGTCGAAAATATACAGATTTATGGACTTATAGTATGACTTATCCAGAAATAGATTATATAAATCAATGGAACAATTTATTATATGTATATACTCTATCTACACTACCCGCTGACATAACAAAATTATCTGGGACATTCGGGCAATTTTTTCAGTTTACTCTGCCATCCATACTGGATAGTATCCCTTTATTCTCAAAAAAAATACAAACTATCTCCACTTTCGGAATCGACGCGCATACATTGCGGACTCATATGATAAATTCCGGAACAACTGGTGGTGATCGAATTGTCTCTATCGGAGAAGCAATGAATATGCATATACAGTGGGATGGCATAAATATATTAGAATATCTTTCAAGACTCATTGGATAGGAGGGATTCTATTATGTATTTTTTTGACAAAAATACAAAATTTTCAAATCATGTCTTATTCGTAGATAATACTGATTATTCTGTCACTTATCAAGATTGGTATAATCATGCACAAAAATTAAAAGCATTAATTCCTCCGCGTTCTTTAGCAGTGGTTTTATGCCATAACGTTATCGGGTCTGTTTTATCCTACTTGAGTTGCTTGCAAAATCATATTGTACCTTTATTATTAGACAATCAAATGGATAAAGATTTATGCCAGCAATTATTAACAATTTACAGACCCAATTATATATTTAAGCCGCTCTGTGATATCAATCCAGGCGAAACTCCCATATATATAATAGAATCTTATGGTCTTTTTAGCTATTCTGATAAAAAACACGATATATATCCTGAACTTGCCTTACTATTAACGACATCAGGCAGTACAGGAAGTCCCAAACTAGTCCGACAAAGTTATGCAAATATTCAATCTAATGCAATGTCTATCTCTTCGTATCTAAAACTGAATGATAAAGAACGTCCAGTCTCTTCATTGCCGATGCATTATACCTTTGGTTTATCTGTAATAAACAGCCATATATTGGTCGGTGCTACTGTATATCTGACAGAATTAACTATTTTTGATGCTGCATTTTGGTTTTTTTGCAAAAAAATGAAAATAACATCTATAGCTGGAGTTCCTTTTACTTATGAATGCCTAAAAAGAATTCGTTTTTTTAATATGGCATTGCCAAGTCTTCAATTGATGATCCAAGCCGGAGGTAAATTGTCAAAAACATTGCAACAACAATATGCTGAATTTGCCTGCCGTACACATAAACGTTTCATTGTCATGTACGGACAGACAGAAGCTACCGCCCGTATGTCATATCTCCCGGAAGAATACAGCGTATCCAAAATTGGTAGTATTGGTATTGCCATCCCTGGTGGGACATTCCATATCATGGAAAATGCACATACAGAAATATTCGATTCAAACATACAAGGCGAGTTATGTTACGATGGCCCTAACGTAACGTTGGGATACGCACAATCTGCCGATGACTTAAAGCTGGCGGACGAACGCCATGGTCGTTTATGGACAGGGGATATTGCCTATAGAGATAGTGATGGATTTTATTACATTGCGGGGCGAAAAAAACGCTTTCTTAAAATAATGGGAAAACGCGTTAATATGGATGAAATAGAACAACTATTTAAAAACACGTATACATCTTATGATTTTGCATGCATCGGTATGGATGACGATCTGCGTATCTTTACAACAGCTCCGCAAGCGTTGCTCGAAGAGTACACAGACTTTCTCCTAAAAAAAACCGGGTTGCATCCAGCTACTTTCACAATCACCACGATTGATGCTATTCCAAAAAATTCTTCCGGAAAAACACAATATCCTATTTTGAAGTCATTAGCAAAACTATAAGACGCCATGAAACTAGAAAATTCACTTTATCAGGAACAAGAGCAGCAATTATCGGCATTTCAACTGCAATCACTACAACTTCTCGCACTTTCCAACAAGGATCTTCAAGATACGTTGCAGAAAGAATACACAGAAAATCCATTTATGGATTTTACTCCTTCAAGTTCAGGAAAAGAAACCGTAAAAGATGCCTTGCAATTTACCGCTGCTCCAGACGAAAATCTCGTAAAAAACTTCATATTAGATCAATTAAATCCTGCAATGTATTCACATGCTGAATGGGCACTCCTCACTTATTTAGCCGAAAATGTTGATGAATACGGATTTCTTGATGCAAAAGAACTTACATCCCGACTTGTATTACCTTCTGATTTACTTTCAAAGTGCGTAAAACACCTACAAAATCTTAATCCTCCGGGTATTTGTACTGCTTCTGTACAAGAATGCTTAAAGGAACAACTACGCCGTAAAAAAAGGCTAACTCACTTTTTACAGTTTATTATAGACAACCATTTAGCAGATATTGGCAAAAATAACATAAAGCACATTGCAGCTGCTACAAAACTGTCCAGAGATCAAGTATTGCCGCTGATACAAACAATCCGCACACTACGCCCGCATCCATTGGAAAGTATCTCAGCAAAACCTGCCAGTTTCATTATTCCTGATGTTATTATTCAAAAAGATAATAATGACATGCAAATTTTCCTTAATGATACATGGATGGGTTCTTATTCTATGAGTGACTATTATATCGGGTTAATGAAATCTGCACAAGATCCGGAAGTTAAAGCATATTTTCAACGTAAATATTATCGTTGCTATATGATGCTGCGCAATTTAGAACAACGCCGCACCACATTATTATCATTAAGTCAGGCTGTTTGGGATTGGCAATCCGACTTTTTCGTAAAAAAACAGTCTCTCAAGCCCATGACGCTTCATGATATCGCCAGTAAAACAAATGTACATAGTTCCACTGTTTGCCGAGCAATCAAAGACAAATACCTGCAAACGCCATCTGGAACAATTGCATTTAAGCAATTGTTCCAAAGAGGTATAAAACGTGATACAGCTTGTATTTCTCAATCAGATATTAAAAAGAGATTAGCACGTATTATTTCTCAAGAAAATCCATCTTTTCCGTTAAGTGATGCTGAATTAGCCTGCAAACTATCCGAAGAATGCTGCCTTGCATTGTCTCGTAGAGTAATTGCTAAATATAGAGAATCTTTGCATATTGCTAATTCTTATAGCAGAAAATTGTAAATATATTCAAACTGGTCTTGTTTTCCTTTAATTTTCTTTTAATTTATGATAGATTAACAGTATGTACTTTAGCTGTAAGATATACACCCTTATATAGTTTTACAAAGACATTGGAGGCGGGCATGACAAAAAAAATATCCATGTTTTCCACTGTATCAGAAGCAGCTGAACGGTTAAATGAAATTATTGAACATTCTTTTGACGGCATTTATATTACAGATGGCAAAGCAAATACCATCAAAATCAATCACGCCTATGAAGAAATTACCGGATTAAAAAAAGAAGAAGTTATGGGAAAAAATATGGATGACCTTGTCCATAATAAAATTATTTCTCGTTCAGGTTCCTTAATTGTATTAAAAACAAAAAAGCCGGTTACACTGCAGCAACATTTTAAAACAGGAAAACAAGCACTCATTACCAGTTCCCCTATATTCGATAAGTCAGGCAAGCTGGTAATGATTGTAACAAATGTACGTGACTTAACAGAAATATATAACTTAAAACAAGAAGTATTAGAAAAAACAGAAGCCATGGAAAGACTGCGATTAGAATTAAATCACATTCAAGAATGCCCCGGAGAAGAAGATCTTATTATAAAAGATGATGTTGCATTGGCAGCTCTGTTGCTGGCAAAACGGGTAGCCCCTATGGATACAACGGTAATGTTGCTAGGGGAAACAGGTGTCGGTAAAGAAGTAATGGCAAAATATGTGTTTCACCATAGTTTGCGTTCAAACAGCAGTTTTATCAAAGTAAATTGCGGAGCTATTCCGGAAAATCTTATTGAAAGTGAGCTATTCGGATATGAAAAAGGTGCATTCACCGGTGCAAACAAAACTGGTAAAATGGGTTTATTCGAGTTGGCTAACAATGGCACTTTATTTCTCGACGAAGTAGGTGAACTGCCAAAAGAAATGCAGGTAAAATTGCTACGGGCATTACAAGAACAAGAAATTATCCGCGTCGGCGGTGTTACCCCTATTAAAATCAATACCCGCATTATTGCAGCTACTAATCGAAACTTAGAAGAAATGGTGCAACAAAAACTTTTCAGAGAGGATTTATATTATAGACTTACCGTATTTCCTATCTATATTCCTCCATTGCGAACAAGGCCTAAGGATATTACCCCTCTTGCCGAATCCTTTCTAAAAAAATTAAACCGAAAATACAATTTTAAAAAATATTTTTCTAATGTGTCCATTACACTTTTAAACGAATATGACTGGCCGGGAAATATTCGCGAATTGAAAAATATTGTTGAAAGGGCCGTCATCATAAGCTCCGGTGACGAAATTAAACCAGAAGATCTCCATATACGGCAAAAAACTGGATTAAATACGGAAACAGCGGGTACAATTATTACAGTGCGTGATGAAGAAAATAATCCGGAACATATATCTATATTTCCTGAATCAGGAGATTTAAAAATTATGTTGGAAAATATTGAACATCATTATTTAGAACAAGCTTACGAAAAATACGGGAATGTACGCGATGCCGCCAAAAGTTTAGGTCTTACGCCATCAACATTTGTCAGAAAACGTCAGCGATTTATAAAAAACAGTTGATATCATCATGCAAATAGTTTATTTGTATAAGGAGGGCCTGCAATTGAATAAAATTACAAAAATTAAAGCCGTATACTTTAGTCCAACGGGTACTACAAAAAAAACTGTAAATACTATAGCTGAAAACTTAGCTGAAAAGCTGAAAATTTCTTGGGAAATTGATGATTTTACATTGCCCTCACGCCGTAATACCCCATTAGTATTTGAAAAAAATGAACTAATCGTTTTCGGTGTACCCGTCTATGCTGGTCGTGTTCCCAATATCATTATCAAATATATCGCAACCTTGCAAGGTAATAGTGCAGCAGGTATTCCTGTCGTACTATATGGAAACCGCAATTATGATGATGCCTTAATAGAGTTGCGTGATACGTTGGAAGCTGGCGGTATACACACAATTGCCGCAGGAGCATTTATTGGCGAACATTCTTTTTCCCACATATTAGCTGCCGGCCGTCCTGATAAACAAGATTTAAGTATAGCTCGTCAATTTTCCCATATCATTGTTGAAAAATTAAAAGAAAAAACTAATCAAACATCTCCTATCACAGTAAAAGGTCATACCCCCTATCGATCTTATTACCGTCCCATCGTAAAAGACGGAATGCATGCCGACATACGAAAAGTCGTCTCTAAAGTTAACGACAGTTGTACAAATTGTGGTATTTGCGCATCTGTCTGTCCCATGGGTTCTATTTCTAAAAAAGATATTCGATCCTACATTGGTATTTGCATCAAATGCGGCGCTTGTATAAAATCTTGCCCTGTGCAGGCACGATATTATGACGATCCATCTTATCTTTTTCACAAAGAAAATCTGGAAGAAACATATACTCGGCGAGCCGAACCAGAATTATTCGTATAAAATCGGGTAGGAGGTCACCCATTAATTGAGTGACTGACTTCTCACAACACCGTACGTACCTTTCGGTATACGGCGTTTCAATTGTTTATGACTTCGGCTGACTTCTCACAGCAAGCGTTACTCCGTTTTCGGATTACCTACTCCCATCTGTGAGACCTCCCCGGGTAAGAACGCAGTCTTTCTCTCCCTCTATCTGCCACATCGTCAGGATCGGCCTCGCATAGTTTAGGACTTCAATTTGCATTGTAACCTTGCCCGGTTACTCCTCCTTGTATGTGGTTTCTGTTCGTCAGACCAGAGATTTGCCGCCGACTTCCTTCAGATTCCATCTCGCGATGGACACCTTTTCCTTAAGCTGTGTACTTGGCACTATTGACAACCTGCACTCGGGACTTTCACCCGTTAGACTACGCCCATGCGGGCTCACCACATAAAATAACGCTAGGATTTTAATATAAAATCTTAGCGTTATTTTTTTTAATAACGACTGCATAAATTTATATATTTCCTGTCTGCCATCGGGATAACACAAAATTACGAAAAGTCTCCATAATAGGAAGCATATTGGCATGTCTGTAAACAGCCATAAAAAGATATCGCTTATCTAACGGATTGGCAATAGGAATACGATCCAGATTATAATATTTTAACGTATAGAAATCAGGAATAATAGCTACACCATACCCCGAAGAAACAAGGCCGGCCATTGCATTATCCTCTTCAATATGACACACGACTTCCGGATGAGAATCTGCTTCATTCATAATATGCGTTACCATCTCGTATAATCCACTGTTTTTACTAAAAGAAATAAAAGGATAGGGTTCAAGCTCTTTTAAAGAAACAGATCCCCGATTACTTAACGGATGTCCTTTAGGAACAGCAACTACCAATTCTTCCTCTGATATAGGATAAAATATAATATCTGGCTCATCTTCTACATAAGAACAAAATGCCACATCCATTTTTTCATCCTTTAGATCTTTGACCATCTGTGACGTCGTACCTTGCTTAAAATCAAAAGTAATTCCTTTATGCTGCGGAATCGCCTGAAATTGCGTAATGAGTTCGGGTACAAACGTATACCCCATGGTATAAATAAATCCCAGTATGATCCGCCCATGGTCCGGACGTGTGTAAGCCTGCATAATACTTGTCCCTTTATCTAATTCCTGAAGAGAACGTTTAACATAGGGAAGAAACATGCGGCCATACTTGTTTAAATATATGTTTCTCCCCTTTTTTTCAAAAAGTCTTAATCCTAATTCACCTTCCATATCGCGAATTGCTCTATTCAAACTGGGTTCAGTAATATACAACGATTCAGCAGCTCGGCGATAATGTTCTGTCTCTGCTAGTTTTACAAAATATTGCAGTTGTTTTAAATTCATGTTTACTCCTTCCTTTAACTTTTTACAACAATTTATAGTAAATCGCTGCCAAATGATAGCTTGTAACTAATGATTCAGCATTATATAGCTATCATTTTCCACTTATATATCCTCCTTCTTATTTTTATTTACATTCCAGTATCCGTTCTCTTTCAATTGCTATAATGCAAGATATTCATTGCTATTTACTATCCTTGTTCTGCACGGTTGCCAAAAAAAATTATTACTAAATGTATGATGTGTTTCTTCTATTTTATCATTTTTGATAGAAAAATTAAACGTTTTTAGTAAAAATAAGGAAATAGTACTATCAATTATTTTCTCGTATAATGTAATTGTAACCAAATGTTATGTTTTTCACATACATCTCTTTCATACTACAAGGAGGAATTCGATTCATGAATCAAAAATATCCACATATATTTGAACCCTTGACCATATTGCGCACGACCTTTAAAAACCGCGTAATTATGCCGCCAATGGGATCAAACTTTGCAACATTCAGCGGCGAAGTGTCTGAAGAAATGAAAAATTACTACGGTCTTCGTGCCCGCGGCGGTACTGCTTTAATAACCGTAGAAAATGCTTGCATCGACTATCCGCTCGCTACAAATGGTACAAAGCAATTACGAATCGACAACAAACAATTTATCCCGGGACTGTTTGAATTAACAGAACGGATTCATAAATACGGAGCACTCGCCTCTATTCAGTTGAACCACGCCGGAGCTTCGGCTTATCCAGAACGGTTAAACGGCTTGCAATCTGTATCCTCATCTTCTGTCCCTTCTAAAGAAGGAAATCCGGCTCCGCGTCCATTAACTAAACAAGAAATACTTGCTATTGTGCAAAAATACGCGGAAGCGGCTGAACGAGCCATAGCTGCCGGCTTCGATATGGTGGAAATTCACGGAGGTCATTCCTATCTGCTCGACCAATTTCTTTCTCCTTTGTATAATAAACGCACCGATGAATTTGGAGGAAATGCTGAGAATCGTGCCCGGTTTGCCCGCCTCGTCGTAGAAGCCGTCCGCAGCAAAGTAGGTCGCTGGGTCCCCATTTCCTTCCGCGTTTCTGCTGATGAATTCATCGACGGAGGAAATACTCTCGACGATACCATCGCATGCTTAGCCTCTATTGTCCCTGCCGGGGTAGATATTATCAACGTATCTGCTGCTGTCAATGATTCTATTCAATACCAAATCGATAAATGCGATCTGCCGGATGGCTGGAGAGCTTATCTTTCTGAAGCTATCAAGAAGGAATTCCATACACCCGTTATTATTTCCGGTAATATCCGCAATCCCAAAATCGCAGAAGAAATTATTGCTTCGAAAAAAGCCGATTTTCTAGCAATCGGCCGCGGCCTTATTGCCGATCCGGATTGGGTTCGTAAAGTACAATTCGGCAAAGAAGACTGTATTCGCCAATGCATTTGCTGCAATATCGGCTGCGCTGATCACCGCATTGCAAAATCTAAACCTATCCGTTGTACGGTAAATCCTGATGTAATAAACGGCGAAGCCTACAAGAAAAATAAAGTTACCCGGGATATTCATGTCGTCGTTGTCGGCGGCGGGACCTCCGGACTGGAAACAGCTTGTACCGCTGCAGAAGTCGGTTGCCGTGTAACGCTGTTGGAACGAAACAGTGAACTTGGCGGCATGGCTCGTAAAATTGCTCGTTTCCCGGAAAAAAGCCGCATCGAAGATTTTCCGGCATATCTTGAAAAAAGAGCTGCCCGTCTTAAAAATCTTACAATCAAATTAAATACGGAAGCAACACCGGATATGATTGAAAAATTAGCCCCGGATATTCTGTACAATGCGACAGGTTCCAAGTCGATGACCCCACCAATTGAAGGCCTTCTCGAATATACAGACGCAAAGGACAGCAACATTACTTCTATTACAAATTTCATGGAAAACATTCCATATTTTGAAAAGATCGCCGAAGGTAAAAAAGTTGTCATCATCGGTGCCGGTGCTGTCGGTTTAGATGTTATGGAATTTTTTGCGCTTCGCAAGGCAGATGTCCAAGTCATTGAAATGATGCCTTCTGTCGGCAAGGATTGTGATATTGTAACAAAGTCTACGCTGAAAAATCTTTTCAAACAGCACGATAACATTGATATGCATCTGTCTACTGCTTTAAAAAAAGTTTGCCCCGATAAATTTATTGCTGAACATGATGGAAAGATGGAAGAGTATCCTTTTGATCTCGGGTTTATCTGCATGGGTCTTGTCCCGGACTTGCCGGATGTAACTGCATTTGAAACCTATGCTCGAAAAAACAATATTCCTTATTATAATATAGGCAACAGTAATAAAACCGGTCAAATTATTCACGGCACCGAAGCCGGACGCAATGTAGTCAATGTAATCGATACGATTGGCGGGTTTGAAGACTAGTTAAATCTATTTTTTACCGCGGTTGGTTTATTCCAATCACGGTAAAAAATTATATATCCACAGCATATATCTTTGTCAATGCTAGTGAAAAATAGTACAATTAATGTATTCTATATGTATGGTAATAACCGCATATCGGCGGTTTAATATACAAAATTTTAAAGTTCTTATGTATACATTTTAAGGAGGAATTTATTATGGGTAAAATTGCAATTACAGAACGTGTAACAGGACATACCGAATTGATTGGGTTGATCGCATATCCAATTCGTCACAGTATGTCTCCGACAATGCACAATGAAGCATTCAAAAAATTAGGGCTGGATTATGTATATGTCTGCTTTGAAGTGGATAACTCCACCTTAAAAGATACAGTACAGGGATTGCGTGCTATGAAAGTACGCGGATGGAATGTTTCCATGCCGAACAAAGTTGCCATTACGCAATATCTTGACAAATTATCCCCTGTTTCCCAAATTGTCGGTGCCTGCAACACGGTTGTAAATGACGACGGCATCTTAACTGGGACGATCACAGACGGTACAGGTGCGATGCATTCTCTCTCCGAAGAAGGAGTTGACTATGTTGGCAAAAAAATGACTGTCATTGGTGCCGGCGGTGCTGCGACAGCAATTGAAGTACAGGCAGCTCTTGACGGTGTCCGTGAATTGACTATTTTCAATGTAAAAGATAAATTTTTTGAAAATGCCCAGGAAACAGTAAAAAAACTCCGCGAACGTACAAACTGCATAGTAAATCTTTATGATTTAGCCGATCACGCTAAATTAAAGGAAGAGTTAGACAGCAGTGATATTTACATAGACGCTACTTCCTGCGGTATGAAACCACTGGAAAATGTAGTTGCCATCCCCGATAAGAGTTATCTGCATAAAGAACTTGTCGTTATGGATACCGTATACGCTCCGAGAGAAACAGAATTGATGAGATGGGCCAGTGAAGTGGGCTGCCATACCTTTAACGGCTTAGGCATGATGCTTTGGCAAGGAGCTGCGGCCTTTAAACTTTGGACTGGAAAAGAAATGCCTACAGACTACATTAAAGATATTTTATTCTAATGACAGACTATGACCAATTCAACTAAAAAGGAGAAACCATAATGAATCAATCATATCGCCCGTTATCTTTCAGCCTGTATTTAAACTATTTTGTTCACGGCATCGGTGTCATTATACTTGCTCAAAACATGGATGCACTGGCTGCTCGCTGGGGCAGCATCGCCGACGTTGCCTGGGTTATTTCCATGCTTGGCATCGGCCGCTTAATCGTCCTTTTTGTTTCTGGTAAATTATCGGATAAATATGGCCGCAAGCCGTTTATACTTTTAGGGATAGTTACATACATTTCTTTCTTCATTGGTATATTAATGAGTCCCACCTCGACAATTGCCTGTATTTTTGGTATTTTGGCAGGTATCGCTAATTCATTTTTAGATGCCGGTACCTATCCTGCCTTGATTGAAGCATATCCAGATAGTGCTTCTACCGCAACGGTTCTTTTAAAAGCCTTTATTTCTGCCGGTCAATTTTTACTTCCTTTGTTTATCGGATTCCTTATCAGCACCGGTGCCTGGTACGGCTGGTCTTTTATCATTGCAGCGGCTATCCTTCTTATCAATCTGCCACTCATCATGAAATACTCTTTCCCATCGATGAATCCGGTTAAGGAAGCAAAAGAAGAAGGTACGTCCACAAAGCTGGCAAGCTGGATCCCAAAATCAAAATGGTATTTGGAAGGTATCTGCTTTGTTATTTACGGATATATTTCTCAAGCTACGTTTTATTTGATCAGCCAATGGCTCACAAAATACGGTGCTTCCGTTGCCCAGATGACAGATATTGCTTCTCGTGCCCTGATGAGTTATTATAGTATTGGTTCTTTATGCTGTGTGTTTTTCACCGCATTTATTACAAAAAAGGGCATCCGTCCTATTACGCTTCTCGTTGTCTATACGTTCATTTCTACCATATCGATTTCCGGTCTGTACTTCATACCGTCCGGCTCTCTTGCTCCGATACTCTCCTTTATAGTAGGTTTCTCGGCTGCCGGCGGAGTTATGCAGCTTGGTCTTGTAATGATGACTGAAATGTTCCCAAAAGGCAAAGGAACCATGACGGGTGTATTCTATACAACAGGCAGTATCGCCTCTTTCACTATTCCCGTTATTACTGGATATATGGCAGACAGCGGTATTAACAGCATTATGGGACTTGATGCAGCCATCGCTTTAGCCGGTTTTGTTGTCGCCTGTATCATCTATATCCGCTATAATAGTGTTATGAAAGAAAAACCAGCAGAAAATCAAATTGCTGCTTAACTTCAAATATTGTGTTTTACAATCATCCCGGAGGTCAGAATGATTAAAATTGGTAATGTTACACTAGATAATGGTATTCCTAAAATCTGCGTCCCTATTGTAGGCCGCACCGTAGACGAATTACAACAGGAATGCAGATATCTGCAAGATAAAATTTATGATGTCGTTGAATTGCGCATTGATTTTCTAAAAACAGTACCCGATTTGAATTCGGTCAACGAAGCTATCACAGCCGTCCGTAACGAACTGCCCAACAGCGCGATCCTTTTTACCTTCCGTACAAAGGATGAAGGCGGTGAAACGGCCGTACCAGAATCATTCTACTTTGAATTGATTCAGTACGCCATTCAGTCCGGCAAAATCAATGCCGTCGATGTAGAATACTTCCGCAATCCCGATAGTATTCAATCGATTATTGCTCTTGCAAAAAAAGCAGGTGTAACTGTCATCATGAGTAATCATGATTTTGATAAGACACCCTCTTTCGACGAAATAACAACACGTCTCATCGGTATGAAAAAGCTAGGTGCTGATGTTGCAAAATTAGCTTGTATGCCTAAGTCTGCGAAAGATGTATTGACGCTGCTCAGTGCTACAGAAGCTGTAAAATCGCAGTACCCTGATGAACCCCTCATTACGATGTCCATGGGTAAGCTGGGCGCAATCAGCCGCATCAGCGGTGAAATATTTGGTTCTGCCTTAACATTTGGTTCTGCAAAAAAAGCGTCTGCTCCCGGTCAGTTGGAAGTAACGACACTGCAGCAAATTCTGCGGGCTCTCCACTAAATATGCACAAAAGCTCGTATTGACCGGATGCAATATTTTCCGGTCGTACGAGTTTTTTTATAATGAAGAATGAGGTACATCTATGTATTATTATTTTTTCCACGACACGTATACAGATATTTTCGAGAAAGAAAAGCGTCCCCATCTGACAAGGCTCTCCCATAGCTATGATAATCCTACGTGGTCAGCGAATTATCATGTCCATCGAGATGAAATAGAACTCGCCTATGTGGAATCCGGAATAGCCAATTATTCTTTGGATATCGAAAATTTCACGGTACATGGAGGTGATATCATCGCAATCGAACCCGGGGTACTACACGGTTTGGCTTCAGATTATAACCAACCGGCCAGCATCTGGTCTATTGGGATATCAAACTTTAAGCTGAAAAATCAAAAGCATGCGGTAACACTCTTACCGGAAAATGGAGTTCCTATATTGAACGTCAATCAAGAAAAACACCTTATTTTTTCACTAATAAATGAAATACATGAGCAACATCAGCATCACACTAATACCAGTATGTTTCTGTGTAACCAATTGGCTGAAACGTTAGTTGCCTTATACAGTCAGTATTTCGAACATTGCCGCATTCATGAGTATCCGAAAAATCATTCCTTCGCTCGTGATATTATGATTTACATTAATTTCCACTATGCTCAAAAAATTTCTTTAGAAAGCTTAGCCTCCCGTTTCCACATGAGTGAAGACCATATCAGTCATGAATTTAAAAACGTATATGGTGTCTCTCCTATCAATTATACTATTGATCTCCGTATATGCGAAGCAAAATGGCTATTAATTAATACCATTGATTCTCTTTCAGTCATTGCACAACAAATCGGATATGAAAATGTCAATTATTTTACTAATCTTTTTACACGCCGCATAGGTATGACTCCGACAGCGTTTCGTTATACCTATGGTACACATAATAATTCCTGTTGCCAAGGGAGAAATAACCGAATGATGACGGAACTCTTCCCGTTTATGCGTATTTGACATATGCAGCTCAATGATAGGGCATTCCAAAATAGCTAATGCATCTGCAATCCCATAACTATAATGTGTCCAAGCACCGGCATTCAACATGACTCCGTCATATTGTTCCTGATAAGCTTCGTGAATTTTATCTACAAATTCTCCTTCGCTATTTGTCTGGAAACTAGTTACCTGTATATCTAATTCCTTGCCAAGATTGTCCACCAGTTCATTAATTTCTCTCAAGGTAATCGTTCCATATTGCTTAGGATCCCGTTTACCAAACATATTATGATTTACTCCATGTAACAGCATTACTTTTTTCATCGTATTTTCCTCCCTTTATTTATCGCATTCAATCCACGGCTTTAAAGAAATTGCCTGCTGTATGACATCTGGTTTTCCTCCAATAACTTCAATGTGAAGTCCATCAGGAAGCTGAATCCAATTATGTCCTTCCTGAAGCTCTGCAACTCCATATGCATACGCCTTTTCTAAAACTTCAATCACATTGTCTGTCATGATTCCCAAATGCTCTTCCCGACCTTCAGGCGAATGAAATTCTATAGTTTCATTTAATTGAATTCCCCCCCACAGCCATATCTTTCGTTTTGGGGCCTGACCCATGATTTTACGAACTTTCATTCCAAATACATCATCAAAAAATTGTACATACCAATCCATATTTTGTACTTTAATCGCGTTATGTTCCAACCAAGAATTCATTACTCTACCTCTTATTATTGCAAACTGGGCTCATATTGAAGAACATATTTTTCAATTCCCTTGACGCAGGCAACAAGTGTCTGATTCACGGGTGTCGGAATGCCGTATTTTTTCCCCCATTCAACAATCGATCCGTTAATGAAATCAATTTCTGTAGGCCGTTTCGACTCTATGCTCTGCAGCATAGACGTCTTAAAAGTCGGTGGCAATCCTTGACTTGCAGCAAACCAAGGGTATTGCGGATCCTCAGATTTCAACTTCACACCTGCTGCTTTTGCTACAGAAATAGCTTCGGCAATAGCAGCTTCGGCACAATCCTGAATAACAGGTTCTTCATAAAGAGGTCCATAGGGCAGCCGCGTAATTGCACATAATGCCCCCGCAGCAACATTAATAAGAAGTTTATCCCAAATAAGGCCTTTTATATTATCACTCACTTCACATAACAGTCCCGCTTTGTTGAATTCCTCGGCAATCCGCTGTATGCGTTCAGTCTTCTTGCCATCCAATTCCCCTATATATGTATATTTCCCTTTAACTCCGGCGCTGACATATCCCGGTCCGATGAGACGGCCGCCTACATACGTCTTGCCACTGACCACTTTATCTGCCCCTAGCACTTCAGCAATGGTTTCTTCATTTCCCAATCCATTCTGAAGAGACATAACAACCGTATCCGCTCCAATCAAATCGGAGGTCTTGACATTTTCAACAATTTTTTTTGTTTGAAAGGATTTCACCAATACAATGACTAAATCTACAGGACCAATCCCTTGCGGACTTGTACGAGCATTAATCGGTACAAACCAATCTTTTTTTTCGTCTGTGAGTTTTAACCCCATTTTTTGGATTGCTTCAACATGTTCCTGCCATGGATCGACAAAATAAACTTCTGCACCGCCTTGTGCAAGGGTTCCCCCAATAGTGCTTCCTAAAGCACCACAACCTAACATACATATCTTCATACAAACACTCCTTTCAAATTATTCGCATAATTTTCCTGCCCATTATATTATTTATCTTCTTCCAACGGAAAAAATTTCAATATATGTGTTGCCGCAACAACAATATCACCATGTTGATTAAAAATTTCCACTTTCGAAAAAGTCTTCATATTTGCTTCATCAATTTCAGAAACCGTATACACAGTTGTAATCGTATCTCCTATATAGACCGGTTTGATAAATCGGAGACGGTCATACCCGTACGAAGCGCTAGGAATCGGCGAATTAACTTTCTGCTGCAATAATGTTCCCGGTGTGCAACCTAATGCAAATACCAGGACTCCATGAGCAATTCGGGATTTATACATCGTATGTTTCATGAATTCTGCATTGAAATGCATTTGACTGAAATCACCAGTAATTCCACCGAATAAATAGACATCGGATTCGCTGATTGTTTTGGTGAAACTGTATGTATCTCCTACTTTTAATGGTACTTTGCATGTTTTACTTGTCATAAATGACCCTCCCTTATTTATATCCTTTATATAAATAGAATAAAAAATCAGCAATGCTTTATCATGAATTCCTGTCGGATACCCATGACTGCTTCACAAAAAATACGGGGATCCATTACCTTCACATGTTCTGCTATTTTCGGCACAAATCCCATTTTATCAATCACATCTCGCTGAACATCCATACCCGGAGCTACTTCTATCAGAATCAGCCCATTTTTTCCCAATTTGAAAACAGCTCGTTCTGTGATAAAGAACACTTTTTTCCCTTGTTTCAACGCTTCCTGTCCGCTAAAGGTAATAGCAGAAAGTTGAGGCAGGAATTTTTCAAATTTCCCTTCTTGATCAATAGAAATCTGTCCATCTCCAACAGAAGTTTTCAATCCACCAGCACGTAATGTCCCACAAAAAATAATTTTTTTAGAACCCGCACAGATATCAACAAAACCGCCGGTACCAACAATCTTACCATTGAACTTATGAACATTGACATTGCCCATCTGATCCACTTCCGCAAAACTCAAATAAGCAACATCCAACCCCCCGCCTCCATAAAAATCAAATTGAGAGGGCATATCCATGAGCGCTTTCGCATTGATACTGGCTCCAAAATATATTCCTTGAGCGGTTGCCCCTCCTACAGGTCCTGTTTCGACGGTCAATGTAAATTCATCACCTATTCCTTCTTCCCGTGCCACTAATCCTATCCCATCAGCAATGCCTACTCCCACATTCCCTACATTACCCGGACTGATTTCCATCAAGGCTCGTCTTGCCACCACTTTGCGCTGGTTCAACGGCAGCGGAGTTATTTCGTCGTCTTCCTGTATATAATCACCGGAAAAAAATCGATCTGATCCATTGTAAAGTTGTCCTTGATCAGGATCTACCACAATGGCATCAATTAGATATCCCGGCAATTTCACTTGTTTCGGATGAATCGACCCTTTCTTGACCACTCGTTTTACCTGCACAATGACTAGTCCATTATTATTATGAACAGCTTGCGCCATGGCTAAGGTATCTAAAAACGCAATTTCGTCTTCCATCGAAACGTATCCTTCGGTGTCAGCCGTTGTCCCTCGTATCATACATACATCTATGGGTATAACCGGATAATAGATATATTCTTGGTTGTTGCAAACTACGATTTTTAACAATTTTTCTGTCGTACAAGTATTTAATCGTCCCCCTTGCATTCTGGGATCAATAAAAGTTCCAATACCAACTCGGCTGAGCATCCCCGGCTGACCAGCAGCCATTACACGCAATAGTTGACTCATCACCCCTTGAGGGAAGTTATATGCTTCAATTTCATTTTTTTCAGCCAACTCTGCCAACTTCGGTGATTGCGCCCAATGTCCTCCGTACACTCTTGATACCATTCCGGGTAAGGCTAGTGGTGACATACCTCGTTCTCCTCTGTCTCCCAGCCCCGCAGCATGCCAGAGTGTAAGATTTTTCGGAGCGCCTGTCTCCGCAAAACGGTCTCGCAGCGCCAATATACACTGTGTCGATTCACCAATTCCTCCCCCAGCACCGCAAAACCCGATACAACTTCCATCCTCTATGTAGGATACTGCTTCTGCTGCACTCAAGATAGGTACACGAGTTCCAATATGTTCCGGTCTCGCCATCATATATAGCCTCCTATTTTTTAATATTAGCATAACTTAATTTGTTCTTACGATTAAAATTATAAGTTTTTACTGATTTTTTTCCTATAAAGCAATTTGTTATCTGTACAAACTATCTTGTTTTAAATCAGGATGTTTCAGATTAATTTCAAATATCTACTACACTATCCTGTTATCTCAATACATTATCTTGTTTAGTTTCCTGTCAAGCAAACTAAAAAGTTCTCCCTGAAATAACAGTTATCGAGAAATAAACTGTCAGATCAAAGAGAACTTTTGCAATCTATTTTGATTTCATAATCCGTATCCGTTAATTTTTCAGCGCCTCTCCTACCATCATCACTAACTGTTCCAATACTTCCGTAATTACTCCCTTGTTGGCAAGCTGCAAGTCTGCAGACAAGCGGTACACCCCAATCCGTTCGTTATATAAATCATATATTTTTTGTTTTCCATCAGCTAACAATGGCCGTGTGGAAATAATTACATCGCCAATAATATCATCTGGTTCTCTATCAATAAATATCACAATGCCTGTTTTCTTTAATACTTCAATATTAACAGGTCGTTTAATAACACCGCCGCCAGTTGCAATAACAATACCGTCTTGTTTCGCCAGTTCTTTCATTGCTCGTGTTTCAGCCTCTCGAAAACAGTTTTCACTAATCGCGAACAATTCAGGAATTTTTTTTTGTTCTCTCGCTTCGATATATACATCTGCATCAATGAACTGACGCCCCAATCGTTCTGCTAAGGCACTGCCAAATGTAGTTTTTCCACTTCCCGGCATACCTATAATTACTATATTTTTCATAAAACATTCTCCATTTCCTTAGCAATCGAATTAATAACGTCATTTCCTATTTGACGCTCCAGCCAAATTTCTTCTGAAACAACGGCTTGAGCAACAAGCATAAACATCCCATTTAAAGTAATCGCACCATGCCGCTTTCCATATTGCAGAAACAGCGTATCCTTTGGATTATAAATAAGATCCACCAACGCTTCATAGCGGGCTGCCGTTTTTTCTGAAATAGGACAAACCTGCATATTAGGATACATACCCACAGGCGTACAGTTTACCATAAGAGGCGCCTCTTTGCGATTTTCCAGTTCATGATACCCAATAATTTCTATACCTATCCGTTGGGCAAAATCTGAAAATGATGGTTTCAAAAGCAGAGGGTTACGAGAAACAACGGTAATATGCGCGGCACCTGCATCTGCTAAATATTGAATAACGGCACGTGCCGCCCCCCCTGATCCAAGAACAATACAATCCTTCCCTTCTACTTTGATTCCGGCATGATCCAGTGAACGGCCAAATCCCACATAATCTGTATTATACCCAAATAATCCCTCTTTCGTAACGTGAATTGTATTTACAGCGCCAATGCGATCCGCTGCATGAGAAATTTCTTTTAAAAAAGGCATTACGTCAATTTTATAGGGAATAGTGACATTCATTCCTGTATAGCCGCAACCTGTTTGCAAATGAGCCGATATATCACTTCGTTCCATTTCCAGTAAATCATATTGGTTGTGATTATCTATTCCTAATTTTTTAAATAGTATTTCATGGATCTGCGGCGACACACTGTGTCCTAATTTCGCTCCTATAAGTCCGAATTTCATGAGCAGCTCCTCCTTGGTCTGACGGATAATTTCCTAAAATCTTAAAATATGTACAATTCCGAGCCAAGTCATCCAACGTTTTGACTACACCAGGATCTGTTAAACTTCCCATAACATCAATATGGAAAAAATATTCAAACGGATGCCCTTCCATAGGTCTGGATTCCAAGTGTGTCATATTCATGCCGTTGTAGAAGAAGTGGCCAAGCACATGATATAGTGCGCCCGGTTCATGTTTCGTCGTCAATACTAATGTTATCTTATCCCGATGATCGGCCTGATTCATTTTGGGAGCAATAATAAAAAAACGCGTATAATTAAATGAGCTCGTATAGATATGAGGTACTAGTATCTGCAAGCCATATAATTCAGCTGCCATGCTGTTTGCTACTGCAGCCGCTGTGCTGTTTCCTTCCCTTTGAACTCGCTCAGCACTCTGTGATGTACTGAAATACGGACATTGGACCCAATCCGTATGTTTTCGGAAAAAATCCCGACATTGGGCAAACCCCTGCGGATGCGAATAAACAGTCCGAATATCTTCGAGCCGAGTTCCAGGAAGCGCCAATAAATGATGCTCTATTTTAATGCATTGTTCTCCTACAATAAAACAATTATTTCGGCGAATCAAATCATATACTTCCGTAATACTTCCCGTTGAAGAGTTTTCAATAGGTATAACGCCATATTGAATTTCCTCGGCAGCAACTGCCTGTATTTCTTCTTCAAAACGGTCATAATACGTCACAGTAATAGGTTGGTTTTTAAAATAGTTCATCATAGCCTCGCTGCTGTAGGAGCCGGGTGCTCCATAGCAGCCTACGGGAATACAATATTCATAGTCATAGTCATCCTGGTCCATAGCATCACCCCCTAGAATTCGCCATCATCCACATATCGAGAAGTGTCCACGCCGTTACTGCTTCAATGACAGGAACTGCCCGCTGCACGATACACGGATCATGGCGTCCTTTTATTTCAATAGAACAATTTTCTTGTGTGTCTAAATCAATCGTTTCTTGTTTTCGGCCAATAGAGGGAGTGGGTTTAATAACCAGCCGAAAAACAAGAGGCATCCCATTGGTAATACCACCAAGAATTCCTCCATTATGATTAGACATTGTAATTACCTTACCTTCTTTATACTGCATTGCATCATTTGCCTCTGAACCATGCATTCCCGATAATAAAAATCCATCTCCAAATTCAATTCCCTTAACCGCAGGTATGGAGAAAAACATATGACTCAACATACTTTCGACGGAATCAAAGAAAGGGTCCCCTAATCCCGCAGGTAATCCAACAACCATACCTTCTATAATCCCACCTACAGAATCAAGCTCTCCTTTCGTCTGAGTAATGAGATTTTCTATAGGCGCCGCTTTATCTTCTTCCAGCAACGGTAATCTTTTTTTTCTAAGTGACTTAAGCAATGCCGCATCTTCTCCCATAGGACAGAACTGCCGGTCTTTAATATTTCCAATTTGCTGTATATGAACGCCTATTGTAATACCGCGGCGTTCCAGTAATTGTGCTGCAATAGCGCCGGCGAAAACAAGCGGAGCCGTCAGCCGTCCCGAAAAATGTCCGCCGCCTCGATAATCATTAAATCCATCGTAACGAACATGACCGGTAAAATCAGCATGACCGGGACGCATAATATGACGAAGACTATCATAATCTCGAGAATGCTGATCGACATTACAAATACGAAAACACAGTGGTGTGCCTGTCGTATGTTCTTTAAAATAACCGCTTTGAATTTCAAAATCATCGGTTTCTTTTCTCGCTGTAGATAAGAGATTTTTTCCGGGCGCCCTGCGGGCCATTGCTTCACGTACTAATTCCCAATCAATGGTTTCCCCTGCCGGAATACCATCCAGAACCGCCCCCACCGATTGACCATGAGATTCTCCAAATAGTGATATAGTCAGATACTTTCCAAATATATTTGCCATGCCCTTTTATCCTTCCTTTTCAATAATTCCGCCGAGTTCAGCATAATCGCTCCAAAACCCAGGATATGACTTGCGAACACATTCCGCCCCTTCAACAATAACCTTATCGTTACAACATTGTGCCGCAATTGCCAGCGACATAGCGATCCGATGATCACCCCAAGCATTGACACGCCCCCCGCGCAGATGATCTACACCGCGTATAAGCAGTCCTTCTGGTTCTTCGCGCACATCGGCTCCTAATTTGTTCAGTTCTACCGCCATCGCATGAAGACGATCACATTCTTTCAGCCGCACACGGCCGGCATGAATAATATGTGTAATGCCGCGGCTTACTGAAGCAAGTACGGTCAATATGGGAACCAAATCCGGACAATCTGCTGCATCTATGACCATTCCCTGCAACTTTGATGCGGTTGTTATGATAGAATCTTCCGTATGAATGCTCCCCCCCATACGACGAATAATAGAAATAATAGCTTTATCTCCCTGACACGTTTCCGACTGCAACCCCTGACAGCATATCTTTTTCCCGATAATTCCTGCCGCCAGCCAAAAGGCAGCTTGAGAATAATCGCCTTCCGTCATATAATTGCCTGCTTGAAAGTGTTGTTGTCCCGGAATAAAATATATCCCGTTTTCTTTTTTCTCAGTTGCAATGCCATGTTTTTTGAGACATGCCAGCGTCATATCTACATAACTTGCCGATTCAAGTGTTGTCGTACTGCATAAAAGAGAATCTCCCTGGATAAGTGGCAGTGCCAAAAGCAGTCCAGTAAAAAATTGAGAACTTATATTGCCTGGCAGTGCATACCGCCCCGGTGTTAATCCACCGAAAACTTGCAGAGGAAGTCCTTTTTCCTGTCTTTCATAGTGAACATCACACTTATCAAATACATCATAGTATGGCTGCAACGGTCGTTCTGCCAGACGTCCGCTGCCAATGTAGGTAACGGTATTCCCACTGATAAGTCCTACCGGTATAAGAAAACGCAGTGTCGATCCCGATTCACCGCAATGCACAGTCAACGGTGTTTCTTGTTTGTGCAGCCCTCCGTGCACATAATATTTCATGCGATTCGATTTTCCATCAGGAATTTCTTGAATAGCAGCACCCATTTGGCGTAAAATTCGGCAAGTTGCGGCAATATCTTCGGAAGCCGTAATATTTTCTACAATACTTTCACCTTGAGCTAATGCCGCACAAATCAATTCACGGTGCCCTTGGCTTTTGGAAGAAGGAACGGTAATGGTACCTGTTAATTTTTTAGGAGTTAATACGAGATTCATGCTAAATCTCCTTTCGAAATATATGTGGAAATATCCGGACCAAGAACTGGGAACCGTTTTCCTTTGCCAATACGTTCTAAAATAATAAAAGTTATATCATCGCCGCGTTTCTTTTTGTCATGGCCAATATATTTCAATAACTCTTTTTCCGATGCCTCCATCATAACCGGTAAATGAAACTTTTGAAGTACGTTTCGGATTCTCTCTGCGGTTCCTCTTTCAGTAAGTCCCAATACCTCCGTTTGTGCGGTCAAAAGCATCATTCCTATAGCTACTGCTTCTCCATGGGTATAGGTTCCATACCCATAATATTTTTCAACGGCATGTCCTATCGTATGCCCAAAATTCAAAAGCATCCGTTCCCCTGTATCGTGTTCATCATGCTCTACAATTCTCGCTTTAATTTCACAGCAAGTTTTGATTATTTCCTGCCAACATAGGTTTATTTCGTCATCTCCGGAAACCTGTTCAAATAATGTAAAAAGTTTTTCATTGCAGATACATCCATATTTAATGACTTCGGCTAATCCGTCATGTGTTATACGTTCAGGCAGCGTCCGTACTAATTCAGGATCGATAAATACAGCTTTAGGCTGATAAAAACAACCGGCCAGATTTTTCCCCGAAGGAAGGTCAATTGCAACTTTCCCCCCTACACTGCTATCCACTTGCGCCAAAACCGTTGTAGGAATTTGAATGAAAGGAATTCCTCGCAAATAAGTTGCTGCTGCAAAACCTCCCAAATCTCCGGGAACGCCCCCGCCAAAGGTAATGATCGCATCACTCCGGGTAATGGAAAAATCAGAAAGAGCTGCATAAATTTGGGCTAGCGTTTCTATATTTTTACTCTGCTCCCCTGCAGAAAACACAATGCGCTTGCTGCTTATTCCGCTATTATTTAAAGTAGTTTGCAATCTGTTTCCATACAAACGATCCACCGTATCATCGCTGATAACAGCTATTTTATCTGTATTGCTTATCCTTCGAACAGCAGGTCCCAATATATCGAGCAATCCATTCTGCACATAAATGCTATATGAATCTTTTTCTAAATTAACATGTATGTTTTCCACGAGTAAGTTCCCTTCTGCGAACAGCGGCTTTTTCAAGATACTCCATCATTTTGTCTTTGTCACTATTCACTAAAAGTTCTGTAAAATCTTCTAAGGAGTTTTTAAACCGATTGATTTCTTCAAGCAGATTCTTTTTATTTTCCATAAACAACTGTGTCCACAAACGTGCATTAATATCAGCCACACGAGTTCCATCCCGAAAGCTTCCGGCAACAAAATACTTTGTTCTGACATCCATAGAATTACTATTAACAAGCGCCGTCGCCACTACATGCGGAAGACAGCTTGTATAAGCAATCATACGATCATGCTCTTCTGCCGTCACTTGGATAACATGCCCACAGCCTATCTCTTTGGCTATTCTGCCAATAAGTCGAATATTCTCTATTTTATTTTTTTTCTGCGGTATCAAAATGTAATTAGCTCCTCGGAAAATAGAAGCATCGGACTGTGATAATCCGGATCCTTCCCTCCCTGCCATAGGATGTCCGGGAATAAAGTCCATCTCATGGCAAAGCAGCTGCTGTATGATATGTATTGTATCGCCTTTAATGCCCGCTATATCTGTCAAAATGGCATCGGATTTAAAATTCGTTTGATATTGATGGATAAATGCTATCATATCACTTGCAGGCAAGCAAAAAATCAGCAAGTCCGCGTTTTTCAAAGCGTCATCTCCACAAATATCGCCTGTTTCAATAAGGTTTTCTGCAAGCGCTTGTTCTACGGTCTGCAGATTCTTATCAATGCCAATAATATGCTGTACCCCTGCATTTTTCAATGCTTTGGCATAGGACCCTCCCATCAGTCCCAATCCTATAATTCCTATCGTAAAGTCCGTAAAGTCGCTTTCCGAATTATCCACGCTGTTCACCTCAATCAACTGTTTACTATAATCTATAGTTCCCGTCCTACAACAGGTGCTATCTGTCGCAATGAATTCATCAGATGGTCAAACATCTGCGGAGTAATAGATTGGGCTCCGTCACATAAAGCATGATCCGGATCGTTATGAACTTCTACCATGATACCATCCGCACCAGCAGCAATCGCCGCTTTTGCCATTGGTTCAACCATCCAGCGCTTGCCGGTGGCATGACTGGGATCCACCAGAATAGGCAAATGACTTTGTCGTTTAATTGCAGGAATAGCACTTAGATCAAGCGTATTTCTCGTATACTCTTCAAATGTGCGAATGCCGCGTTCACAAAGGATTACATTGCGATTTCCGCCTGCCATGATATATTCTGCCGACATAAGCCATTCTTCGATAGTGGCACATAACCCACGTTTTAATAAAACAGGCTTATTCACCTTTCCGACCGCTTTCAATAATTCAAAGTTCTGCATATTTCGGGAGCCAATTTGTATAGCATCAATATCATCATCTAAAAATGCTTCTAGTTTATCTGCTGACATAATCTCTGTCACAACAGGGATTCGGGCTTTTTGACTGGCATGATGAAGCATTTCCAATCCACTATCCCGTAATCCTTGAAACGAATAGGGAGATGTTCGAGGTTTAAATGCTCCCCCCCGCAGCATAGACGCTCCAGAAAGTTTTACCGCTTTGGCGATACCATCTATCTGTTCCTGTGATTCGACAGAACACGGACCGGCAATAACCGCAATTTTTTTGCCCCCGATTTTGATATCTCCAATATCTACAACAGTATCCTGCGGGTGAAACGATCGGCTGGCTCTTTTGTAAGGTTCCGATACCCTCATGACGTTTTCGACATACTCATTCGCTTTAAGTTGTTCCCCATCAATGACTGATGTATCCCCTACAAGTCCCATAACTGTTTTTTTTGCCCCTCTGCTTTCATCAATCTGCAGTCCTTTCATTTGAATAGATCGTTTAATTTTCTCGATTTCTTTCTGTGGTGTCCCTTGTTTCAGCACAATAATCATAATAAATTTTCCTCCCCATTCTCCAACAAAAAAAGCAGGCTCTCATGAGCCTGCTCCTGTCAGTGCGTATTCGTATACTAATGCGTTGCTATTGAAGGTATACGGTGAAGTGCTCCCATGTTTGTCGACTGCATATATGATTTGGCATAGCAAAAATAACCGGCGTAATAAAAGTATACCCGGCTAAAGTCGTACCAAAAACCATATGCAATTGCAGTTTGTAACATAGATCGTAACTTCATTTTAGATATTCTCCCTCTGCAACTTTTCAAAAATTTATTGTGCTTATTCTATCCTTCTCAACTTAATTTGTCAAGGAAAAAAATACATTATTTTAGTATTTTCACTTATTAAACGTTTTACTTGTTTGTTTTTTCTACCAAGCCGGCGGAATTGCCGTCGTTACAACCCGAAATGTATATCCTTGATTCTTAAGCAGCTTTATAATCTGCGGTAAAGCCTGTACCGTTGCTTCATGTCCCACGGCATCATGCATAAGAATGACCAAGTGGCTATTCAAATACGGCCGTATGATCAGTTGTTTTTGAAGATTGGTCACTTCCTGGCCTGACGTACGTCCCGTTCCATCTGCGTCTCCTGTAAGTGCATTCCAGCCAACTTCAATGTATCCTAAGTCATTAACCGCCGTCCAATACGCTTTGGTAAAATGCCCGGATGTTCCACCCGGAGCCCGTGAAATAATCGGGCGGACACCAATAATATTGTAAATCAGTTCTTCCGTTTTTTCTAATTCATCAGTATAGGCCTTGGGAGAACGATATAATTTTTTATAATCATGACTGTATGAATGAAGTCCTATCGCATTTCCGTCATCATAAATCTGTTTTACTATATCAGGATTCTTTTCAATATTTTTACCCATAAGAAAAAATGTTGCATGAATTTTTTCTTTTTTCAAAATATCAAGAATTTTCTCTGTATTAGCCTTATTAGGCCCATCATCAAAGGTTAAATAAGCAACATGATCACCATAAAAATACGTTCTTGTTTTACCATAGGTAAGCGGCAATCCCTTTTCTCTCCGCTGCTTGAGTGTATATTTATCATAGACAGGAACATCAATATCTGCATCGGGCAAGGAAAAATCCTTGCCAATATATGCCGTTTTAGATCCCGGCAACATGAAAAAAAGGTGGTTAAGACCGCCTGTAGAACCAGTAAAATCAAATCCTTCATTTGTATGCATGTATGTACCAGCGGCAATTATCAGCAAACTTACGCCCACGCCAAACAAAATCTTAAACTTCATGAATACTGTCCTTCTTTGCCTGTAAGTTATTCACTATAATTAATATACTGTCGTATAGCACAAGTGTCTTTATATCCATCTGCCAACACAATCGCAGTCAAACCAATATCGGTCAACTCATCAAGCAGGGCTTCCGTCATACGATGCTGCACCGCATTATAGCCTGTGCAAAATAATATGCGCCGGCAATCTGCTCCGCGAAACATCCCTTGTGGATGCTTAACAAGCTTAGCTAAAAGAGCCGGAGTTACAATGGCGCCCTCCGGACGACCCATAATAGCAGACGCTGTTTCCAGTCCTTCTACTCGTTCGGCCTTTAACGCATGTCCCAGCATCTGCAAATTCAATACACCTATAAGTACATCACAATTCTGTGGAATTGCAGTTTGACCCGCTTTCGGAGCTTTGACCCATTTATTCCGGGTTTCATCTGCTTCGAGCAGAATGTACCATTCGGGATGATGCTGCTTCAATTCCGATACAATAGACAAAGGAAGTCCTATATAACGATCTGCGCCATCAATTCCAAAAAACCAAGCAGGAATACGGCCCTCTCCAATCCGTGAAGAACAAAATTTTTCTCCTTTTTCAACATTATCTGTACAAATGACATCAAAAGGCTCTACATTATCTACTTGTGCGCTTTCTACCGGCACCGTACTGCTTATTAATATTGGCAAATTCCCTTTATGTCCGTACATACCCAATCGTTCTAATACTGTCGTTTTCCCTCCGGCCCCAACAATCGCCGTAATTCCAGGAACCAGCAAACGACGCCAGCGTTTATCTTCTATCATTTTTTCTGCCTCCGTTCATTAGGATTTTATTAGGTTTTTCCCGAATAGTCTTTATTGATTGCATTTCGCTGCCGGCTAAAGCCTTTCCATGTCGAATTAATAAGATCACGAACCATATTCACTGTAATTTTGCGGCGTTCCTGTTCAGAACATGTCCCATAATTCGCAAAATCAAGTTCCTCACTGGCAACTCGCGCAACATTTTCCCGAATAGCCATCCCTTTTTCTGTTAATAATTCACTTGCATTTTCAGCAACAGCCGCAATGGCAGGACGACCTCCGACCACAATCCGCCATGAGTCCTCTCTTAACGCTACCGCTCCTGTCAAATACGGTTCATCCGTCGGTAAAATACGCATGGCAGCATAGGTGGTACATATTCGTTCCTTTGCAATGGATACACATGTGATCAGTTCACCCATAGGCGGACAGCATAAATAATCATGCAAGCTCATGCGTCCTTTATCATGGAGTTCAACATCCACAGTTAAGCAAAGCAAGATAGGTATCAATACAGAAAACGGCATCTTGCATGCGAGAACACCGCCAATGGTAGCATTTTTTCGTAATGCATCATCAGTTAGCGTATATATATATCTTGAAACAACGCCGCCTCCAAAACTTCGGAAAAATGGATACGCACCAATTGCATCCAGCGTTGTCATTGCGCCGATCAGAATTTCATCCCCTCTGTCATGTATATAGTTCAAACCAAGATTAGACAAATCAATCGCCAAATCATAATGATCTGTATGATGGCTCAAGCCTTTGCCCCCTGCGACAAGCACCGAAGAAGCCACGCTTTTGTATGCACTGTAAACTTCTTCTAGTGTTCGGGGAGCTACTGTATAATCACTGGAAAACAAAATAGTTCATTTCCTTTCTCTGTTTCACTGTAAAATTTCTCAAAAATCAATGAATTGCTACATTAGGTCGATGAATATCCAGTAAAAAAGATTCCTCATTACAATTCAAAATACGTTCAATTAATTCGTCCGGACCTATTTCATCATATAATTCTATTTCTTCCTTATATATTAAATATGGCATTAATATCTGAATTGTTGTCCCATCATGAGCCTTCATCTCACCTAAAGCCCCTTCAAACTGAACAATGAGAACCCCTGACAAATTCGTTGTTTTTGTAAAGGGATCACAATTTTCCGTATTCGGCAAGACAAATCCGTATGACATCCATAATTTGTGAACATGAGGAAATCGTCCCAGTTCCATAAGGAGACGAATAGGCCATGCCGCTTCATCCGTGACTGATATACAGCGATCTCCCTTAGTATCAAACGGCCAATTTCCTGGCAGCAGCATACACAACTCACCATAAGCCTCTTTATCTTCCGGTGAATTTTGACCTGTAGGATAGTGCATAGGAGCTGCACTCATTCCTATTGTGTGTAAAAGATAAAATGGTTCTTCTACAGTAGGGTGCAATAATTCCACATGCACCGGTAATGGATTATCCAATGTATCGGAAAAAACAGTCCACTGTCTATGGGGAAATAATGTGTGAAAATACTGCCGTACTTCCTCAGCATACTCACAATGTGTACGCTCTATGGTGTCGGCGGCATCCGTCATGGAAAAAAAACGGCGTGCCGGCGCTGCTGCATGGGCATTATGATTGACCGCAAAAATTTTTTCTTCCGACCAAATCGTTTTTTCTTCCCTGCTCATATTATCCCCTCCTGACATCTGCTTTGTCTTATTATACCATATCAAAAAGGTTTAAACTATCATAATCAAAGATTCAATTTCAGCCCGATAACCCCTGCAATAATCAAAAAAATACATACCATGCGCCCTATCGCCCGCGGCTCGCCCAACCACAACATACCGATAATAGCCGTTCCTGCTGCTCCAATTCCAGTCCACACAGCATACGCCGTACCGATTGGCAGGGAGCGAAGAGATAAATCCAAAAAAAACACGCTGCCCAACATCGCCGCTCCGGTAAATATAGAAGGCCAAAATCGAGTAAATTCTTCGGTAAATTTCAAAGTCACAGCCCATGTAATTTCCAAAAATCCTGCAATAACCAAAAATATCCATTCCATAAACGTTTTTCCTTTTCACGTAGTTTAAGCAAAATAATATATGATCCTTTTCCATTTTTATTATAATAACTTTAAAGACCTGTGGCAACTATATGTCCATCATTGTCTTTTCTCTACCAGTCAATTGTGCTATAGTAAAAGCAAGTTCAATAAACTTGCAATCACTCCTTTCCCTATCAAAAGAGGTTTAAAATGGCTAAAACAAAAAAAACAAATGTAATGCGTATTTTAGATAAAAAACAAATAGTCTATTCAACAAAAGCCTATGATTACGACGAAACTGACTTATCAGGTGTACATGCGGCAGCAGCACTCGGGCTGAACCCCGAAGCAGTATTCAAAACGTTAGTAGCTCAAGGGAATAAAACCGGACCGGTCGTCTTCTGTATTCCTTGCGATAAAGAACTGGATTTGAAAAAAGCGGCTCAATGCAGCGGCAATAAAAATGTTCATCTCCTTCACGTGAAAGAATTATTAGCTTTGACCGGCTATATCCGCGGCGGCTGCTCTCCTATCGGCATGAAAAAACAATTTCCCACCTACATTGATGAATCAGCAAAAAGACATGAAACAATCAGTATTAGTGCCGGAATGAGAGGACAACAAGTATTAGTAGCTCCTGATGACGCTGCTGCTGTCATCGGTGCCGAATTTTGTGCCCTCATTATGGAAGGAATTACACTTACGGAAGGAAGAGTACGATGACAAACGAAGAAATGAAACCATGGCTGGATACACTCATGACCTGTGAAGCATGTCATTTACGCCATGAGGGAAATCGCGGCCCTACACGATATTCCGGAGATCCAGCCTCCCCCTTGATGTTCGTCGGCGAAGGCCCCGGCGGCGTGGAAGATGAATTTGGTATCCCACTTGTAGGCCCCTCTGGTAAATTATTGGATAAAGCCTTATGGAGTGTCGGACTGACCAGAGATCATGTCTATGTTACAAACATTGTAAAATGCCGTCCTAAAGGCAACCGAACCCCTACATTAGAAGAAGGCAAGTTTTGTGCCAATATCCATCTAGCAAAAGAAATCAAACTAATTCAGCCAAAAGTCATTGTCTGCTTGGGAAAGGTTGCTTTTCAATATTTCTATGGACACACAGCCAGTATTATGCGTAACCGCGGCAAATGGTTCGACTATAATGAAATCCCGGTTATACCCACCTACCACCCGGCATTTCTCCTGCGTCAGACGGGACACGAATTAGTAGAATCAAAATGGCAAGTGTATTACGACTTTAAAGCAGCTGCCGAAAAAGCCGCCGCTGCTTCTCCAGACTACATATTTAAAAGTGACACGCCGCCAAATCTTCTGGATGAGTACAAGGAACTGAAAAATCAACGACATTTCTAAATTTATATATTTACAATTACCTTACATTTTGGTATACTACTAAAGTACCTTTGCGGATGTAATTCAGTGGTAGAATACAAGCTTCCCAAGCTTGGTACGAGGGTTCGATCCCCTTCATCCGCTCCATAGACGAATATTAGCCTCACGGATATTTTCCGTGAGGCTATTTTTGTGCTAAATAACCTAAAAAACCTTATTGAAGAAAGTCTGTCATTTGTAAACAAATAATTTATAAGATACAAAGTTTACAATTTTGGTCCTGTCGCGTAAATATTATCCAATCCCACCACGTAATTGATACAATGCAATGATAGTCTTGATTTTGCACACCTCTATTTTCGATGGTATCATGGTGTTTTTAAGTTCTTCGGATGTAATATTACGATTTATTCTATTCTAACCAGTATAGTTTTGAGATTATGACTTTCATTTATTTTAATTTTGTTTTATGTTTTCTTTTCCCCAAACACACATAGACATAACGATAGGAATAAGACTTTCTCCTTTCGAAGTTAAATTGTATTCAACCTTCGGCGGTACTTGTGGATATTCGTGTCTTTCAATGATATTTTCCTGTTGCAATTCTTTTAACTGTGTACTAAGCATTTTATGAGTAATCCCATCTATATTCTTTTTTAATACTCCATATCGTGCAGGTGCCGCACAAGCTAATAGATAGATGATTTTCAGTTTCCATTTTCCGCTGATAATAGATAACGTATATTCAAAGGGTTCTTTATTAGTAACAAAACAAAGCTTTTCCGTCATTTCTATACTCTCCTTTTCGTTAGTATACTACAAAAAAGTGCATACTTTCTTTTAAATACAATTAAAGTATAATAGAAAACGAAAGATAATTCAATATGCAAAAGGAGAAGATATATATGATTATTGATGGACATTCACATGTAACATTACCTATTGAAAAACATATAAAAATTATGGATGCAGCAGGAGTTGATAAAACTGTCCTGTTTTCTACTACCTTTCATCCGGAAAAAGCCAAAAACTTTGCGGAAACGAAGACTTCAATAAAATTCTTAAGCAATTTACTGAACGGCAAAGTAGGTGCAATGGTAGAGCAACGGAAAAAGTCCGTATTCGAATTAGCTGAAGCAATCCATCAGTATCCAAGTAGGTATATAGGATTTGGAAATGTTCCTATTGGACTTGAATTAGAAGATACACTTAAATATGTAGATGAAGTAATTGAAAAAAATCATTTAGCAGGAATGGGCGAATTTACACCGGGAAATGGGAAAATATCTATTCTGAATAACATTTTTAAAGCTTCACAGGAATTTCATCATTTACCTATTTGGATTCATGCATTTTTTCCATTGACTGCTCAAGACATAAAAGAAATAGCTGAATCAGCTAAGTCATACCAAAATACGCCAGTAATTTTGGGACATTTGGGTGGAAATAGCTGGATTGAAACTGTTGAACTTGTAAAAGAAATTCCCAATCTATACTTGGATACATCTGCATATTATTCAACTTTAGTTCTGAAAAATGTAATAAATGAAATACCTGAGAAATGTTTATTTGGGGTTGACGGTCCGTTTGGTGATCTGCAGTTATCAAAAGATGCCATTATAAAACTTTCTAAAACAACATCAATTGCAAAGGCTGTACTGGGAGAAAATATAGCTAAATTATTAAATATATCATAGAATAATTGATAATTCATTCTCACATGCAACCAATATCTAAATCAATAAATCATTATTAGTTTAATTAACGATAACATTTTTCCTCCGTCGCAAAGTTATAATAAGCTTCTTACTGTTTTTTTACGTTTTCTTTACTGTTCTTTGGTATATTGATTGTAATCATGTTTATCAAAAATATGTAAATTATTCACAGCAAAAGGGGGAATTACGGATGATCCTATATGCACACCGCGGAGCACGCGGCTATGCTCCAGAAAACACAATGGCTGCTTTTACGAAGGCATTGGAATTAAAAGCCGACGGCATTGAATTGGACGTACATACTACCAAGGACGGGGAACTCGTTGTCTGTCACGATCATAATGTTGATCGCACGAGTAACGGCAGCGGCTGGATACGTGACATGACATTATCGGAATTAAAGGAATTGGATTTTGGGAGTTGGTTTAGTCCGCGGTTTTCGGGAGAAAAGATACTTACGTTTGCCGAGTTTTTTTCTTGGTATGTGACAACACCGCTGCTGCTGAATATTGAAATAAAAGACGGGCCCGTTATTTACGAAAATATTGAACAAGACCTTATTACAATCATCAAGGATATCGCACCTTCCGAATTTGCTGTCTACGATCGGATCATCCTATCGTCGTTTTATCATCCGTCGCTGCGTAGGATAAAGGAACTAGACTGTCATTTTAAGACGGGCGTGCTTTTTTCATGTCGGCCGATAGATGTATTAGCACAGGCAAAAGAAATAAACGCCGATTATCTGCACCCGGACTGGCAATATCTCGATCATGAATGGATCGAGGCTGCCGGACGGGCCGGTATCGGCGTCAACAGTTATACTATCAATACGAAGGAAGAATTTGCATTTGCGGAGCAATTTTCACTGACAGGTATTTTCAGTGATTATCCGGATCGCTGGTCTAGGTCACGCTGAGAATCAACGTGTTTTAGGAAACGGGGTGTAAACTGGCACACATTTGCTCCGTTGCGCTGTCGAATATGTGGATGGCTGTATCATCCGGTGCGACTGTGATCACATTGCCAATAGCCGGCGGTGTCTGCGAAGCGGGGATTTTTGCAGCCATTTGCCCCTCGCCTCCCACGGAAAAATGAACAATATACTCCGAACCCAGGTTTTCGATCACGTTGACTGTGCCGTGAATAGAATTTGGCCGGTCATTAGGGCACAGCTTTAAATTTTCAGGTCGTATGCCGAGATAGGCACTACCGATATATGGACAGTCGCCATTCAATATCAGACGGCAATCCGTTCCTTGAAAAACAACAGCATTGCCCTCTTTTTTTATGTCACCGCTCAGGAACTGCATGGGCGGTGTGCCAATAAAACCCGCGGTGAAACGATTTGAAGGATTTTGATATAAGTCTATCGGCTTGCCAACCTGTTGGATAACACCGTTTTTCATCAGCACAATGCGTGTTCCCATCGTCATGGCTTCCACCTGGTCATGTGTAACGTATACGATAGTGGCATTCAGCTCCTTATGCAGCTGAATCAACTTGGTACGGGTCTGTACGCGCAACTTGGCATCCAAATTACTCAGCGGTTCGTCCATTAGAAATACTTTCGGATGCCGGACGATCGCCCGGCCAAGTGCAACCCGCTGCTGCTGTCCGCCAGACAATTGGCGCGGATACCTGTCGAGCAGATTTTGCAGATCCAAGGTGGCAGCAGCGTTGTATACAACAGTTTTAATCGCTGTTTTATCGACTTTTCTGAGTTTTAAGGCATATGCCATGTTATCGTACACAGTCATGTGCGGATATAATGCGTAATTCTGAAATACCATTGCAATATTACGGTCTTTGGGTTCTGTCCCTGTGATATCTTTTTCGTCGAGGAAAATTTGACCGGTAGTCGGCGATTCCAATCCTGCCAACATACGCAGGGTAGTAGTTTTTCCACAACCGGACGGACCTACGAGCACCAAAAACTCACCATCTTCAATCGTAAGATCAAATGGGGCAACAGCGGCAGAATCGTTGAATACTTTGCTCACTTGCTTGAATTGTATAGTAGCCATTATAGATCAATCCTTTTTATTGACTTACAGATGAATTATATCTGCCAATAGCCTCGTTCACCGTATCTGCAGCTTTCTGCAACGCATCTTTGGAAGAAGCCTTGCCATCCAGTACTTGTTCAATGGCGCTTTCGATTTCTTGGCGGGATTGTGTAAATACGCCAAGTAATCCGCCCTGTGTGCTGCGGTTGACCGGAGTATGGTGCAGCTGTTCAACGGCAACTTTGAATTGTGGATATTTCGCTTCATATTTTTTCAGATCTTCATTGTCGTATGCATCAGTAGTCACTGGGAAATAACCGGTCTTGATATGCCAGAAAGCTTGTTGTTCCGGGGCTGTCATAAATTTAATGAATTCCCATGAGGCCTTTTCTTCTTCGTCGCTGTGGCCGTTCAGCATCCATAGTGATGCACCACCAATGATGACACCGCCGCCTTCCGCCCCTTCCGGATGCGGCATATTCCCGGTGCCGACTTCAAATTTACCGTTTACGCCGTCCATGATATCACCAAGTACGCCGGTAGAGTCGATTGTCATTGCTGTCTGTCCGGAAACAAAAGCTTTCATAGTATCTGCCGTTTTTCGGCCCATGTTTACTGTACTGCCATCTTTCACCATGCCGGACCACCAATCGAGGATTTTTTCACCCTGCGGGGAATTGAAGGAGGCTGCCGTCGCCATGGAATCGCGTCCGTTGTTGTTATTAGCATACATGCTGTTTTGTTCGGCAAGGAATTGTTCAAAGAACCAGCCGTAAATAGCCAATACCATGCCGGGGCGCGTTACCTTGCCGGTATCATCGCGCTTGGTAAGCCGCTGCGCATCGGCGGCAACTTCTTCAAAAGTCTGCGGTGGTTTGTTTGGATCCAGCCCGGCTTCTTTAAACATATCTTTGTTATAATACAATATCGGAGTAGAGGTATTGAACGGCATCGAATACAACTTGTTGTCGACCGTATAATACGCTAAAATATTTTTTTCATACTTGGATGTATCGAAGTTTTCCTTATCGATCCATTTTTGTACGGGAACGGCGGCTTTGCTGTCAATCATGAAACGGGTACCTATATCGTATACCTGCATAACGTTCGGTGTGGATTTAGAAGCGATAGATTGTTTCAACTTGTTGATCGCCGAATCATAGTCACCTTGGAATACGGCTTCCACCTTGATATCCGGGTGGGTGCTGTTAAATTTATCCACCAGTTCCTTCGTGGCGTCCCCCACTTTTCCGCCAACGGCGTACCAAAATACGATTTTCACCGGCTTTTTATCGCCTGATTGTGCGGTATCGGCGTTTCCACCACAACCGGTGATAGAGAAGATGCTTAGTGTTATCAGTGCTAATGCAGAAATTTTTTTCCAAAACGAGCGTTTTTGCATATGGATACATCCTTTCTTATGAACAAATTATCCTTTGGTAGAACCGGCAGTCAGTCCTTTTACTAATTGTTTTTGACCTAAAATGAGCAATACAACGGTAGGGAGCGAAACGATGACGATGCCGGCCATCGTCGTGTTCCATGAGATACCCTGGTCCCACTGCAACATAGCCAGCCCGATCTGTACCGTGCGCATACTGTCGGAATTCGTTATCAACAGCGGCCACATATATTGGTTGTACGTTGAGAGAAACGTGTATACCGATAATGTAGCGAGAGCCGGTTTCGACAGCGGCAGCACCATGGTGAAAAAAAAGCGCAGACGGCTGCACCCGTCCATTCGAGCAGCTTCGTAGATTTCCTTGGGCAACGTTTGGAAGTACTGCCTAAGTAGAAATGTACCAAAAGCCGACGCCATAAAAGGAACGGCCAAACCTTGATACGTGTTGAGCCAGTCCAGCGAGCGTATGATCATGTAATTGGGGATGATCGTACTTTCCGCCGGGATCATCATTGTCGACAGAAACAGAGTAAATAACACCTTCTTCCCTGGAAATTCAAAAAATGCAAACGCATAAGCTGCCAGACTGCAGGTTATAATCTGCCCGACGGTAACCAGAATGGAAACGGCAAAGCTGTTGAAAATAAAAGTCAGCAATGGAGCTGTCTGCAGTGCCTTGCCGTAGTTTGCGACATGCAACGCAGCCGGGATCCATACCGGTGGAAACGCAAGTGTTTCTTCTGTTGACTCAAAACTGACTGCGACTGCATACAGGAATGGTGCCAGAATAATACATGCTGCTATTGCCAATAGAACGTAATGCAAAATTTTTTTCATCGGTAGAACACCCTTTTTTCCAGAAAATAGAATTCAAACACGGTAAGCAGCAAAATAATCACAAACAGTACGATTGCTTCTGCACTGGCATAACTAAAATTGGTGTTAAAGAACGCTTCACGGTAAATGGAATATACAATAACGTTCGTTTCATTCATCGGACCGCCCTGCGTTAAAATGTTGATTTCCCCAAATGTCTGCAGTGCATTGATAACAGATACGATAAAAACAAAAAACAATGTAGGAGACAGCAGCGGCAATGTGATGTCCTTGAACTGCCGCCAGGAAACAGAACCGTCGATCCGAGCGCTTTCGTAGATTTGTTCCGGAATGGACTGCAACCCACTGAGCAACACGAGGGTGTTGAAACCAACGCTGCGCCATATAGCAATCATGGCAATGGAAGGGAGCGCCCATCCGGGATCAGACAGCCAAAATACCGGCGATAGGTGCAGCAATTGCAACAGATACGTAAAAACACCGGCGCCGGGATTGAACAACATCATAAAAATCATTGAAGCACCTGCAACGGCAATTGATAATGGAAAGGCAAATATAGTCCGGAAAACGGAAATGTATCTTAACTGGCAGTTTACGATATAAGCGAGAAATAATGCAATCAATATGCCGGGAATGACTGTATATAATGTGAATAAAAACGTTACCAGCAGGCTATGGAAAAATTGAGGCGAAGCAAACATTTCCGCATACCGATGCAGTCCGACAAATACGGTTTCCTGCCCCATCAGATTGGTATTGAACAGGCTGAGTTTTATCGATCGTATCAGCGGGTAAAACGTAAATACGATAAACAACAATAATGACGGCAACAGGTACAGCAATGCTTGTCTAGTGTTATAAACCGTTTTTTTCTGTTTTGGGATCAAGGATACCACCTCAGTTCTCTGTGCCGTACGGCAATCAAAAGTTTATAAAAATACAATATCTTCCCAAAATCACACTGTTTAGTATAGTGTTTATTTGTAAGTTTTCATGTAAATCCATGCAAAATGCATGTAAAATTTTCGATAGATCAAGTAGGCGATCACCCCTACCCATGCATATCTTTTCTTAGCAATAAGATCACCATGGCTGCTGTCTTTTCGCATTGTTTCACTGCTCCCCCATACCGTTTTTTCCCCATTTATCAGCCACGTTTACAGAATGGGCCTCAAATAATTTAAGGCCTCAGTTTGAAAAACAACCTCCCCTGTTACTCCCGAATCTTTCCCATTAGACTGCGTCCATGCCGGATGTACCAGAAAAAACGAGTTTGGAAATACATCCAAACTCGCTCGTATTAGTAAAATAGCGGAGTGACAGAGAGTAGAACGCTAGCAGGCCTTCCGGTCTCTAATGCTTCAGCAAATCTATAACACCCGTTTTAATCTTTTTTAAATAATTGCATAAACTTAAATATAATCAAGGTTTCCAACAACTTCAATTAAATTTATTTTTATTTGATTCTGTTCATTTTAGAGCATTTGCACAATGATACTCTTTATACTGTGAAGAATAAACCGAGCTTCTAAACAACTGTTATATCAAAAATGTCTTTTGTATAGTAAACCTTAAGATAGTATAAAATTTTATGTGTAAACTCTAAGAGGCCCATAGGAAAAGGAACCTCATTCCTGTATAGTGTTAAGTGCTAACAAAGACACTAAAGAAATGAGGTTCCCTAATGTCAAATCTTAACAC